>ERZ888423.394-NODE-394-length-45420-cov-7.287049_pt1 | contig 45420 bp, 38 predicted proteins | sample MGYA00520523_ERZ888423 | MGnify/ENA primary metagenome ERZ888423 (study PRJEB32303, sample SAMEA104408611) | aquatic metagenome | biome: Brackish water; feature: Pelagic; material: water | place: Baltic Sea | collected 2014-06-08T10:24:00 | depth 30,27 m ... | reverse complement strand
ACGACTTCCATTTCGTATTCTTTCCAGCCTAATAACGACTCTTCAATGAGTAACTCATTGGTTGGTGAAGCTTCAATACCCCGACGACAAATGGTTTCAAATTCTTCGCTGTTGTAAGCAATACCCCCTCCGCTACCGCCCATGGTGAAACTAGGGCGAATGACGATGGGGAAACCACTGGTATTGGTTTGTGTAGCAATTTGCCGCTGCACCTCATAAGCTTCTTCAAGCGTATGCGCCACACCCGATTTGGCCGACTCGAGCCCAATCGAAGTCATGGCAACCTTAAATTTTTGACGATCTTCGGCCTTTTCAATGGCCTGAGCATTGGCGCCAATCATCTCGACACCATGCTTTTGCAATACCCCTTGCGCTTCTAAATCAAGCGCACAATTTAAAGCAGTTTGTCCACCCATGGTTGGCAACAAAGCATCAGGCTTTTCAATTTCAATAATTTTTTCAACGACTTGCCAAGTAATGGGTTCGATGTAGATAACATCAGCCGTTTCAGGGTCGGTCATGATGGTCGCAGGGTTGCTATTGACCAATATGGTTCGGTAGCCCTCAGCTTTGAGGGCTTTACAAGCTTGTGCGCCTGAATAATCAAATTCGCAGGCTTGACCGATAACAATCGGACCGGCGCCAATGATGAGGATACTTTTAAGGTCTGTACGTTTAGGCATAGGGCTCTTGAATTATTTCTGCTGGGCCATAAGGCCTATAAATTTGTCGAATAGCGCCACGATATCGTGGGGGCCAGGGCTAGCTTCGGGGTGCCCTTGAAAACAAAAGGCGGGACGATCCGTTAGCTCAAAGCCTTGCAAGGTACCGTCAAATAACGAAATATGTGTGACTTGTGCGTGCTTTGGCAAAGTACTGGCATCAACGGCAAAACCATGATTTTGGGCGGTAATATGCACACGACCTGTGGCAACATCTTGTACAGGGTGATTTGAGCCGTGGTGACCATTTTTCATTTTGATGGTGCGAGCACCCACTGCCAAACCCATAATTTGATGACCCAAGCAAATACCAAATGTTGGTATTTTTTGCTCAAGAAAAACTTGAGTGGCTTTGATAGCATAATCGCACGGCTCAGGGTCACCTGGGCCATTAGACAGAAAAATACCATCTGGCTTTAAAGCTAAAGCTTGTTCTGCAGTGGTTTGAGCCGGTACAACCGTGATGCGGCAACCCCGTTCGGCCAACAATCTTAAAATATTTGTCTTAACGCCAAAATCGTAAGCCACCACGTGTGGACCGTCGCCCGCACCTGAGACGAAACCTTCGCCTAAAGCCCAAACAGACTCAAGCCAGTTATAAGGGGCTGTACATGAGACTTTTTGAGCCAAATCTTTACCCTGCATGCCGGGAAACTGTTTGGCTAGAGCAAGGGCTTTGTCAGCGTCTTGACCCACATAAATACACGCACCTTGGGCCCCCTTTTCACGCAAAATTCGGGTGAGCTCACGGGTATCGACGCCAGCGATGGCGACAATACCGTGCTCTTTTAAGTATTCAGGCAACGATTGCGTGGCACGAAAACTTGATACACGTAACGAGCAGTCTCGCACAACAAGACCTGCTGCATGTACTTTATTGGACTCAATATCTTCGGGGTTAACACCCGTATTACCAATGTGCGGGTATGTTAACGTCACAATTTGACCGCTGTAACTGGGGTCAGTTAAGATTTCTTGGTAACCCGTCATGGCCGTGTTAAAAACCAATTCAGCAACACTGTGACCTGGCGCACCAATAGAATACCCATAAAACAAGGTACCATCAGCTAACGCTAAAATTGCCTGAGGAAGTTCGGCTTGAGCGTTTTCTTTTAAACTCTCTGGAAATATTGACGACAGCACGCTATTGACCCCGGTTTTAAACCACATATTCAAACCCTATGAGTATAACCCGCTATGGCTAATTTGCTTGAAACGCTTCGACAACATACGATTGTGGTAGCAGACACGGGAGATTTCGAAGCGATGCAACGATTTCGACCGACCGATGCCACCACGAATCCCTCTTTAATTTTAAAAGCGGTTCAACAACCCGCCTATAAACCCATGCTCGCTCAGTGTGTCGCCCAACATGCTAAAGCACCCCTTGAGCTGCGCACAGATCATTTATTAGTTGCTTTTGGTATACAAATTTTAAATATTTTGCCTGGGCGTGTTTCAACTGAAGTTGATGCGCGTCTTTCATTTGACACTCAAGCAACGATTGAACGGGCTAAGCGACTCATAGCATTGTACGAGGCTCAAAACATTGGTCGCGATCGCGTCTTAATCAAAATCGCGGCCACATGGGAAGGTATACAAGCCGCCCAGCAACTCGAAGCGATTGGCATTCATTGCAATTTGACGTTGCTTTTTTCAATAGAACAAGCGGTTGCCTGCGCTAATGCTAAAGTCAAACTGATTTCGCCTTTTGTGGGCCGAATTTACGATTGGTATAAAAAAACGGCTGGCGCAAACTGGCAAGAAGACGCACAATCTGGTGCGCAAGACCCTGGTGTGATGTCGGTTGCCCACATTTATGCTTACTTCAAAGCACGTGGTATTGGCACTGAGATTATGGGCGCCAGCTTTAGAAATATTGGCCAAATTGTCGCGCTCTCAGGTTGCGACTTACTGACCATCAGCCCAGAGCTTATGGCAGAGCTAGAAAGCAAAACAGATCTTGTTTTACCAGGGCTTGAATACAACGAAAAAGCCCGCCTTGATGGCAATTATGCGCAGCAAAATGTTGGGGCAGATATCGACGTATCTAGCGAAGCCAACTTTCGATTTTTACTGAATCAAAATGCAATGGCCAGTGAGAAACTGTCTGAGGGTATTCGTGCATTTGTAGCCGACTCAATCAAATTAGATCGGTTACTGGCTTAAGAGGTAGGTCGACGTTCCATGAGCGCCCAAGCAATCGTACCGGCGTCAACATACTCAATTTCACTGCCTGCGGGCACGCCCCGCGCGATGCGCGTAACCGTTAGGCCTTTCGCCCGAAGGGCATCACCTAAATAATGCGCAGTCGTTTCACCTTCAGCCGTAAAATTAGTTGCCAAAATAACTTCCTGTACCACGCCATCGGTCGCACGCTTGATCACTCGCTGAAAATTAAGCTCAATAGCACCCAACCCTTCCAAGGGCGCGAGTCGACCCATTAATACGTAATAAAGGCCTTTGTAATTATGGGTTGACTCAATAGAGTTGAGGTCTGCCGATGTTTCAACAATGCACAACTGAGTCAGGTCACGCTGATCATGCTGGCAGGTGGCGCAAATAGGTACTTCCGTAAACCCATTGCAACGTTCACAATGCAACAAATTTTTGGCCGCTTCCGTCAGAGCAGTGGCCAGGTTGCTGGCAGCCTGAGGGTCATGTTGCAATAAATGATAAGCCATGCGCCTAGCGGTTCGTTCACCAACCCCTGGCAACTGTCTCAATGCTTGCACAAGATCAAGCAAGGGTTGGGGTTCAGGCAAAATTGACGTCATGGCTTAACGATGTAACAGGGTCATAAAATAAAACGTCTCGGTATAAAACTGTGCTTTAGAACGGTAACTTCATACCAGGTGGTAAAGGCAAGCCTGCGGTCACCGTCGCCATACGCTCTTGCGACGTGGCCTCAGCTTTACGCAAGGCGTCATTGAATGCCGCTGCGACGAGATCTTCAAGCATATCCTTGTCGTCAGCTAAAAGGCTTGGGTCAATTTCAACACGCTTGACATCATGACGGCAATTCATGGTGACTTTAACTAAACTACCCCCTGCTGCCCCTTCGACCAAAATATCTGCCAAAGCGTCTTGCGCTTTTTTGAGGTTATCTTGCATTTGCTGAGCTTGACGCATCAAGCCTGCCATCTGTCCTTTCATCATTTGCTTTTTTCCTTAGAGTCGAACCGTTTTATTTAAAACAACAATTAATATGTTTAGTGTAATGTAGGTGGAACAGGTTGGATGGAACCGGGGATGACCTGCGCATCAAAATCTCGAACCAGCGTTTGCACAAAAGGGTCTTGCGCCACCATTTCCTCAGCTTGCAGTTGGCGAGCCTGCTTATTTGTTTCATCAATTTTGTGGGCTGAAACGCCGGTCACGAACTCGCCCACTGTAATGTTCACCTCAACGTGAGCACCCAATACCTGCTTAAGAACCGCCAATAGTCTTTCAGCATGAGGCCCTTGCGCCAAAGCTTGCGAAGGTATTCTAAGGGCTAATGCATGAGGCTGAACCGATAGACATTCTGATTGGCGGGCCAACTGTAAAGCCAAACCACTTAAAGGCAACGACCCAACAAAATTAGGCCATTCGTCTGGCACTGTGAACGTGATAGGTTCAACAGTTGCAGGTTCAGTAAGTGCGCCCATTATTGGTATAGAAGCATCTGGCACAGTCTCATCTGTTGTGACGACAACCGGCACGACATTTACTGGCATAACGGCTTCGGCAGCTATGGCAGCTGGCGACACTTGAGCCAACTTGCCTTGCTGAACAAGTGAATGACCCGCATCAATATGGGGCTTTGCCGCCAAGCTTCCACCAGAGGTGCCCCCAGTTGGAACCGGTGAAGACTGTCCTTCGCATAATGACAACATACGTAAGCAGGTCATCACAAAACCCGCATACTCATCAGGCGCTAAGGTCAGTTCTTGTCGGCTATGTACGGCAACGGTGTAAAGCACTTGCACAACATCAGCCGATACCGTTTGAGCCAACCGCTGAATGTCTGCGTAAACAGGCTCTTGTGCATCAGTGCTAGCGGGTATGCGTTGTGTAATTGCAATGCGCGACAATAAAATCGCTAAATCCGCTAAAGCGGTACGCATAGAAAGGCCGCGCTGCGCAAACTCGTCGGCAATTGCCAAAACGTGATGAGGATTTTGTTGAGCCAAGGCGTCAATCAAGCGAATTAAGTGGGTTTGGTCAACATTACCCAACATCGTGCGCACCGATTCTTCGGTCATATTGCCAGCGCTAAAAGCAATGGCTTGATCGGTTAAAGACAATGCATCGCGCATAGAACCTGCAGCGGCTTGACCAATTAATTTCAGTGCCGCGGGTTCAAACGCAACCTCTTCAGCCGTCAACACCACGTTTAAATGCTCGGCCACTGCAATGGGTGGCATCTGTTTGAGATTGAACTGCAAACAGCGAGACAAGACCGTTGGCGGAATTTTCTGCGGATCAGTCGTGGCCAAAATAAATTTGACGTGTGGGGGCGGTTCTTCAAGCGTTTTGAGCATGGCGTTAAAGGCGTGCCCACTGAGCATGTGCACCTCGTCGATCATGTAAACTTTAAAACGACCTGATGACGGTGCATACACAGCCTGCTCAAGCAGTTGTGTCATTTCGTCAACACCACGATTTGAGGCCGCATCAAGCTCTAGGTAGTCGACGAATCTGCCCTCGTCTATTTCAACACAAGCACGACACGTACCGCAGGGTTTTTCTGTAATGCCAAGCTCACAATTAAGTGCCTTGGCGAGCAGGCGTGAGAGTGTTGTTTTGCCCACACCCCTTGTACCCGTAAACAACCAGGCATGGTGCAAGCGTTTTGTTGAGAGCGCATGGCTTAGCGCACGCACAACATGGTCTTGACCGATAAGGGTTTCAAACGAACGAGGGCGCCACTTACGCGCGAGAACAAGATATGTCATAAGCCCAGTTAAAACTTTAGCTTGAGTGGTGTACATCACAAAAATGGCGAGCCTGACTTCGGCACTGACTCTGCACGACTATGGCTGCTTCGTTCCCGACCTGACCAGTTTCACCGCCGAACCATGCGAAGGGGCCCGCCGTCGATATTCTAACAGGCGACTGAGCCAACACCCAAAATTTAGCCTAAACCCCTACCGGCGACCACGGCAACCAAATATCGTCTTTTGGGAAATACAGGGCTGCACGAGCTAAACGACCATCAATAGCTTGCAAATATCGGCAATATCGCTCAAGTTGATCCTTATAACGCGACATCATGCGTTCAGAAAATGCTTCAATAGATTCGTCTGCACCCTTGCGACTGGTTTTGTAATCAACCACCAGCCAACCGTCGTCATTCAAAATAGCCCAGTCAAGCACCGACACACTGGCCTCATCATCAACTAACGCCCACTCGGCTCGTGCATGGGGCTGGCTCAACAACCAACGGCCTTTTTCGTGTTGTAGCATCGCCAATAAAATGTCGATCACCTCTTGGGTTGCCGTTTGTCGCATGGCAACTGGCATACCGCTTAAGCCCAACTGTCGTGCAATCGTTTTACGCCGTGGCTCAAGCGTAATGACCGTCCAACTTGGTAAAACGCCTTTCATCACGGCTGCAGCGAGCCATGCATGCACAACGGTTCCCACCCATCGCTCACCCGAGATTTCGGGCGTCCAGACCGATGCGTAAATTGAGTTGTAACCTGCACTAGACTGAGTGGTTTTGGTCACCAAAGGAAACTTACGACGCAACAGTTTAGGCCCCACCCATGCCCGTGAAGACTTTGGCAGATCAAGTTCGGGTTGCGTATCTCGCTGAAGTTGAAGTGCCTCACACGCTACAAGCAATACATCTGGAGGACAAAATGGCCATAAACGAGCGAAAAGCGTTGTCGAAGCGGGTGGTTTAATGTCGCCTGTTTTGTCGTCAAGCGTCACTTGTGCCACCCAATGCAAAATAGATTGCGCGCGGGTCGCCGCAACATAGAGCAGTCGATCAACCTCATACTCACTGCGTCGCGCTTCAAGGCGGCCCAGATATTGAGAAATGGGGTCTTGCTCTTTTTCCAAATAGGCTTTAACGGGCCCAAAAACGATCGCATCGTCTAATTGGTCTACCCGAACCAAAGGCGCGGTATCACCCTTGGTTGGTCGGTGTAAGCCCATCATGATGACTGTTTCAAACTGCAACCCTTTGGCCTTGTGCATCGTCATCACTTCAATCGCCCGACCACTTGCTTCAGGTTGGGCAAACAAACGTGCCAAACCGGCCTCAGCGGCATCCATGTCAAGCGTGCCATGCTCTGCCATTTTTTCAATAAATTCAAAAACAGCTTGGGCATCTCCGTGCTCGGCCTCATCATCAACCACCCGATCACCTTCAAGGGCACGCCACGTTTGCTCGAGCTTTAATGCAAACGGCAAATTGATTTGTTCAAACGCGTCACACATCACTTGAGAAACGGACAACCAACGCTGCCACTGATCATCTTCTATAAAATGAGGGGGCTTTAGTGCTGGCCCTGCCTCTTTTAAAGCCCGTTGCATGACACTTCGAACGGTTCTTTTCAGATTTTCACCTGCTAACAGCTGATGCAATGTTTTAAGCGACAAGCCACACCAACGAGCACGCAACACCGCTACCCATGCAGCACGATCACCCTCATGTGACAATGCACGGGCAAGCTGAATTAAATCGACGACAACTGATCTTTCGCGCAACGGCACCAATTCAACCGCTCGGCAAGGTAACCCTTTGCTTCGCAAAATACGCATCACGTCACCGATGTGTTTACGTGCGCGCACTAAAATGGCGACGGGGTGTTTGGCGTCTGGGTAGTCTTGCCAACCGGCTTGAGCCAACTCAACCACCTTATTAATTTCTGCTTGATCATTGGTCAACGCATGCCACTGCACCGCTGGCTCAAAAGTTAAGGGTAAAAAGGGTTCGGAATAAGCATACGATATGGCTCCAATCGAAGGGTCATCGTGTTGGGGTAAAAGCTTTGCAAACGTATGGTTGACCCAATCAACAATAGCTGATTGCGATCTAAAATTAGTATTGAGTTGTAACGATTCAATGTCAATGACATCACTTAGGCCTTCATCGCGTACATTTAAAAACAATCTAACGTCCGCTTTACGAAAACGATAAATTGACTGCATCGGGTCGCCCACTAAAAACAAAGTTCGACCGTCACCGAGCTGCCAACCAGCAATGAGCTTTTGCAACAACTCGATTTGACTTTGGCTGGTATCTTGAAATTCATCAACCAAAATATGCTGAGTTTGTGTGTCGAGTTTTAATAACAAATCACTGGGGTCTTCACTTGACCCCAAGGCTTGGTTAGCGCGTTGCGCCACCTCAATAAAATCAACTTCCCCAGCTTGAGAAAAAGTTGCCCATAAGGCTGCTGTGGCTAGTTTTATACATTCAAGTTGAGCATGAAGCACCAGCCACTGTGCATCGGTTAACTCAGGGTTAGGCGCATGACGCACAGCCACCAATGCTTCAAGCCACAACGCACTGTCAGAGCCCGCAAAACTGCTTAGCCAAGCAAGAAAGTTATCTTTGTGTAACGATTTAGGCGGAAACCCCAAATTTTTATTAGCTGTTTTACGAATTTCATTGTCTTTCGTAAGCACGAGTGTGGCGATGGCCTGCCAAGCAGGAAGCTGGTCAATTCCAGCGGAAAACGTGCCGTGATGCCAGTCGCATAAGGCTGCCAAAGGATTAGTCTTCTCTGCATCTTGCGCTAAAAACTCAGCTGCTTGTTGCGCAATCGGTTGCAAAGAAGCTTGCCAAGTGGGTGGCAAACTTTGCAGCAATCGGTCAACATCATATTGCACAAAACTCGCCAAGCTGTTGTTAATATCTTCGCGACTTTGGCCATGACGAATGAGAGGCAACCATTGATCTCGCTTGGACAGCATGAGCGCCAAAGCCTGACAAGTGTTTTGCTGATTAAGGTCTAAGTGTTCAAGCAAGGTGCGCACAGCAGGGTTATGCACCATGTCAATCGTTTGCCGAGCAGCATTCATGTAATAACGCATCGGGTCATCGCAAATGCGTGGCATACCGCCCAACGTTGAAAGCCAAGGCATTTGACGCACCAAGCCGGCACAAAATGCATCAATGGTACGAATACTCAACCGCGCTGGGTGCGATAACAAATGCCATTGCTGTGCGTCGTCACGATCTAACGCAGCGCGAGCCAGACGCCAACTTTCAAGATGATGCCCAACTTCGGTCGGCTCAGGCTGTTGTGCTAACGCTAGCTTTTCAAGCACACGTGCATGCATTTCAGCCGCTGCTTTACGGGTAAACGTAATCGCTACGATCTGCTCGGGCTGATTCACCCGCGCCAATAAAGCCAGAATACGATCGGTTAACAACTCAGTCTTACCTGAACCCGCTGGGGCTTGCACAATGAAAGAACGGGTGGTGTCAACTGCCGTGGCACGTTGACCAATATCTGCAGGCAATCGCTTATTCATTTTCACCGTCGACTTCAACGGTTAAATCGTCTGATGAATCTTGATCAACTTCATGCAACCTAAGCAAAGCTGGAATGTCACAAAACATCAAATCACTTATAGAAGCTGATTCGTTTCGTGTATCACTCGCAATAAAGGCATCAACCAATTTGAATATTTTGTGTTGCAACGCACCCACTGCAACCTGCCAGTTTTGATTTTCAATCGAAGGCCAGTTTTCAGCAAGGTAAGTGTTGACGCCAGGCAAGCCTATATCGTCAACACTCAAACCAGCCGCTTTCACTTGATGCGGCTTAAGTTGCGCCAGCACCAAAGCGTGAATGGGTGAAACAGTTGGATTGCGCTGCTGCCAAGCGATGGAATAGGTCAACAATTGGTTTGAAACCGGTTCAGAACGAGACCAGTCTTTTTGCAAATTATTGGGTATGTGCCCCGTTTTATAATCTATCACGACATAGCTTCCGTCATCTAACTGATCGATGCGGTCTATTTGTAAAGAAAGCTTCAATGGGCCATGACAAAAAGTAAATTTCTCTTCTGCCGCGACATTTAAATAAGGTAGACGTACCGCATCAAAAGCGCACCAAGCCTGCACAACTGCAAAGGCTCTTTGAACATGCATGGCTCGTAATTCTCGGGGCATACTTTTAAATTTCTGTTCCGCAATGTTGGCAATCATGTTGCAGACATTGACGGGCCAATTGGGTTGTTGGCAAGTTTCCTGCAAGGAACTTTGGGTAGGATGCATCACAACCAATTGACGCATGACCTCATGAATAAATTTACCCTGCTCACTAAAGGGGCGGACTAAAGCATAAGGATTCAGGGCTCGTACCCCCAACCGGTACTTGAAAAAAGCCCACAGGGGGTTGATCGCTTGCTTTTCAAATACATCTGCCCCACCCCTAATATTTTCTTCTAAGGTGACAGGCGGCACCTCACCATCAGCCCAAACCTCTATTTCAGTTTGATGAAACGTACGCATACCTTTCGTATCTGAATCATCGTTTTTCAGTGTGGAGATTTGATTTGTCTGATTGGATAACGTTTTTAGCAATAAGGGTGAAGGTCGCAGTTGTCGCTCACCAGATTGCTCTGGCCAACTTAAAATAATATTTGGGGCACACTGTAAGAGGGTTTTAAATATTTGTTCAGCCCATAAGCGTTCGCGTTCTGGCGTGGCTCGTGGCGCTTGCGCAGCCCTTAAAACTTGAAGTGGAAGAAACGGGTTGGGGTTCGGTGTTGCAGGCAAAACATCGTCGTTTAGCCCCATTACCCAAACGCCATGCCAACGCCCTCCTTCAGCCTCGAGCAAACCCAAAACATCTAATCGAGCAGCGGGGTCGCGTTGGGGTTGAAACGGTGACTGCCTCGCCATCCGACCCATCAAACCCAATGCCTCGCTAGCCAGCATCGGCACAAGCACTTGGTCTAGTGCCGTAAATTTTTCGAATTGTTTGTCAATGGCTTGCACCAATTGATAACTCGTCGAGTCAAGGGGTGCATCGCCAGGAAAGCCCAAAGCAGCTAATTGCTTGCGCCAAAGATTTGTCCAAGCTAGAGCAGATTTTTTTTGAGGATTGAGGTCAGGTATGAGGGCTTGCGTAACAGTCAAGGCTGCCTGCCAAGCTTTATCAAGCATAGGCAGCTGGCCCAAGGCCTTATTCCAATCGTGTGAAGTGACATGCATCAGTTCATATTGCCGCCATCTGCTGTCAATCAAGGCTCGTGTTGCAGCTTCATTTTCTTGGCCCGCACAAAACCCCAAAAGCAACGTTGAACCCACCTGATCGACTGGGGCATCCAGACCACGATTGGCTTGCATAAGCCAGCCTAACCAACCCAATGCCGCTCGCATAGCCGGCCAGTCTGCCAAGGCTGGGGCGACTGCCACATTGAAAGAAAAATATGTTTCGCTCTGCACGTCTTGCAACACGCGTGTTAACACACGCTTAGCGTGCGGCGCATCAGTTTGTAAATTAGGGGCAACAATAGCAAAGCGTTGGTTCGGATGAGTACTCAATTGTTGATAAGCCCATTGAGCAGCCTGTTGCCACTCGTCAGACCCATCTAAACAAGACACCGCCGTTACAGCAGGCTCATCGTATGTGGGCAAAATAAGTTGCTTAATCTCAACACCTTGTTGCGCTAGGGCATTAAGCACGCCCAAATCAGCTGGCGACCATTCCGTAAAACCTAGCAAAATAATCGTTTGGGGCAACTCAACTGCCCCTGCTTGAATCAACTTTTCGACCAAATGAGGCAACTCAGCCGTATCGATTGCCTGCACAGCGTGTAATCGATCGACATAACGATCACGCCACAATTTAAACTGCTTAAATTCAGGCGTTTGTTCGTGATCTAGCACATTAATCTGCCAACCCAACATCAAGCTCTGGGCGCTGACTGCCTGCTGAGCAGCCCGGTAAACATCAAGCAATGGACGATCGGCCTCAACCTCTTGAATGACTTGCGCCCACAAAACTTGGCTACTAAACGCATCAATGACCGTTGACACCTCACTAAAGCTTTTTGCGTTGGTATTCAGACCCACATCAAATAACCTTTGCTTCAACCAAGCAGACCACGGGGCAATGGCCGGTAGAGCCTTAACCTTTGCTTTTTCAGGCCTAAAGTATTGCACCAATTCACGGGCTGTTCGGTTGTTGACCGTTAAAATGTGAGTCTGATCGAGAGATTTTTCAAGCATCGCTTGAATCGATAAAGTAGGCCAGTTCAATTTAGTCATAGTTGCTTGTGCGTTAGAAACCGCACATAGATGCAATGGATTGCCAGTTAACGCGCATACTTGGCATCAAATAGCCTAAAAAACCCAACGTCAGTATCAATGTGAGTAAAACCCAGCCTGTGACACGCCAACCTTTCGAAAACTTTAGCGGCATGGTTTGATCTGTGGGATGTGCACTGGGTTTTGTAGTCGGTTTAACGAACATAATGACCCTCTGCAAAAAAAAATTCTAGGCGGGTTGCGCAAGCGGCGCCTGTGTAATGGGTTGCTCTTTGATGGGCCAGCATAGCGCACCCGCAATCAATGCTAAGGCTATACCCAGCCACCAGACCATGTCATAACTTCCCGTTACAGCTTGTACTTTACCCCCAAGCCACACGCCCGTAAAGCTACCTAGTTGATGGCCTAAAAATACAATACCTGATAACGTGGCGGCAAACCTATAACCATAAATTTGACCTATTAATCCCAGCGTGAGCGGTACGGTTCCTAGCCAAAATACCCCCATCCACGCAGCAAAAACGTAAATAACAAATGGGGTTAAGGGCATAGCCATTAACCACAACATGCCTACAGCACGTAACGTATAAATTGCACTTAAAAGGTTTTTCTTACTGTAAATACCACCCAAACGGCCTGCCCCATACGAGCCAAAAACATTAAACAACCCAATTAACCCAATTGCAATTGCACCCGTGCTGGCATTTAAACCTCCATCTGTCACAAAAGCAGGTAAGTGCAAGGTAATGAACGCTGTATGAAAACCGCATACAAAATAACTTAAAAATAGAAAATGAAAAGTTGGGTGCTGAATGGCTTGCCCAATAGCTTGCTTCATGGATAACTGTGGCCCCGCACCAACGGCTTGATCAGGGCGACCGCGCATGTACCAAGCCATCGGTATGGCCATAGCTAAAAAGGCTGATAAGAACCAATAGGCGCCAGACCACTGAAAAGTGTCGATAAGCAACTGCCCAGTGGGCACCACTAAAAACTGACCCAATGACCCCCCTGCGCTGGCAATGCCCATGGCTGTGCTGCGAGAGGCAGGCGGAACAACACGCGCGACAACGGGCAAGATAACTGCAAACGTTGTACCAGCTTGACCCAAACCCACCAACACACCGGCCGACATATAAAGCGAAAACGTATCAGTGGCCAAACGTGTGCCCACCAAACCGAGGGCATACAGCAATGCGCTCAGAGCAATCGTGCGACCTGAGCCCCAACGGTCAGCCATCATGCCTGCACCAATTGCGCCGATACCCCAAATTAAATTCTGAATGGCAAATGCCATCGAAAACACTTCTCGAGACCAGCCATGATGCAAGCCCATAGGCTGCATAAACAAACCAAACGTTGCGCGCGTACCCATTGCCATCAACACAATGAGTGTGCCGACAATAATGGTGCGATTCATATTGGCTTGAGCGTCTGCAGCAACGGCAGTTTGGGTCGACATGTTTTGCCTTTTATTTTGAATTGATTGTACAACTCGAAGGTCGTGAACCAAGGCGTAAAAAAGCTCATTTCCTAACAAGGGTGTTAAAAGAGAAGTACTAGAAGCAAAAATTTGGCGCCGCCGGCACGAATCGAACGTGCGACTCCCTTCTTAGGAGGAAGGTACTCTATCCACTGAGTTACGGCGGCATCATCAGACATGATGCCAGTATTTTAGCGCGTCAACCACGCGGGTGATGTTGAGCATGTAATGATTTGATGCGTTCACGTGCAACATGAGTATATATTTGAGTGGTTGAAATGTCGGCGTGACCCAATAATAGCTGTACAACCCTCAAGTCTGCACCGTGATTTATCAAGTGGGTAGCAAAAGCATGCCTCAACACATGAGGTGATAACGGGGCATAAATACCGGCAAGCAAGGCATATTTTTTGACGATCAACCAAAATGATTGACGGGTCATGGCCGCTGCACGAGCGGTCACAAACAAGGCTTTGCTGGTTTGCTTGCCCAATAACAACGGTCGTGACTCACTCAGATACTTTGAAACCCAATGAGCCGCCTCAGCCCCAATCGGTACCAACCGATCGCGTCCGCCCTTGCCCAATACAACACGAACCACACCATCGGTTAACGATACGTGGTGAACGGCTAAACCGACCAATTCAGATACGCGTAAACCTGTGGCATATAACACCTCAAACATGGTTCGATCTCGTAAACCGAGCGCGGTATGTCGATTAGGGGCGCTCAAAAGTGCCTCAACCTGCGCTTCAGTTAATGTTTTAGGCATTCGAACAGCTTGCTTGGCCGCAGAAATTCGTAAACAAGGGTCTTCTGTCATATGACCTTGGCGGCGCGCCCACTTGTAGTAGCGGCGTAGGGAAGCTAAGCGTCGATTAGCAGTACTGGCTCGGGTGAGTTTTGTTTGATCGGCTAACCAGCCATTGATTTCAACGCCAGACACGTGATCAAGATCGTGAATTGAACGTTCAACCCGCAACCAATCAAAAAAAGCCTGTAAGTCACGCCGGTAGGCCTCTAATGTATTTTTTGCTAAACCATCTTCAAGCCATAATGATTCAATAAACGTATCTAAAGAGGGTGGTATAACTCTAGGCTCTATAGCAACTTGATCTGTAGGCACGATACAACCTCATTTAAATTACGCCACAATATGGCCTGAACAATTGTTTTTGCTTCAATTTACACAAACACATGAATGTTGCCCTGCTAGTTTTACCTGATTTTTTACTTATTTTAATAGGTTGGTTGCTTTATCACCGATTTGGGTTCGATCGTCAGTTTTTTTCAGGTTTAGAAAAACTCATTTATTACATCTTGTTTCCCGCCTTACTTTTTCAGTCCATATTGCGATCACCCATCTCGCTCGAAACCGCCAGTGACCTTTTTTTGGCAACGCTGTCAGTCATTGGGGTGGGTGTTTTGCTGTCAGGCCTCGCAAAATTTGCACTAAAACCCAAAGCGATTGATCTCGCTTCGACCATGCAATGTGGCTATCGCTTCAACACTTTTATTGGCTTGTCACTGGCCCCCGCTCTAGTCGGCGTCAGCGGCCAAGCCAAAATGGCTCTGGTGCTAGGTTTAGCTATACCCGTTGTCAATTTTATTGCGGTTTACAACTTAGCCAGTCAACAGGGCAAGCGTGTCGGGCTGGCTTTGCTACGAAACCCTTTACTGGTTTCAACCGTGCTGGGGCTCATTTGTAACTTTGCTGGTTTCACATTACCTGAAACAATCGACACGCTATTTGCACGTTTGGGTGCTGCAGCTATAGCGCTCGGAGTGCTTTGTATCGGCCCTAATTTAAATTGGCAAGGCATCAATCAAAAAGCGGCGTTGGTGTTATGGATGGTGCTCATTAAGCTTATGTTGCTACCCTTGGCGGCTTGGTTAATCGCCATAGCATTTGGCTTGGGCACACCTGGCGTTCAGGTTATGGTGTTATTTGCTGCCTTACCGTGTGCAACAGCGTCTTATTTATTAACGGTTCGAATGGGTGGCAATGCCCAGTTGGTCAGTGTCTTGGTCACCGTTTCAACTTTGCTAAGCGCTGTCACCATTCCACTCTGGATGTCATGGGTAAGCCCCTAAAATTAATATGTTTGTCTTGCCTCGCTTGTGTGTGTTCATTTGCCTCGTGTTGATTAAATATTTTAAAAAATACGCGATCTAATCATTCTTTGTCCTTTAAACCTAGTCATGACTCTAAACCTACCTAAACCGTTATTAAATTTAGTCCTACCCCTTGCCCTGCCGGAAAACACTGACTTTCTGGGAAAAATGCTCGGCAAAGCCCTTTTAAATGATGGGTCAGGTGGGGTGATTTATCTTCAAGGTGAGCTTGGTGCGGGTAAAACGTCGTTGGTGCGTGCATTACTCAGATCGTGTGGGGTTGAAGGTCGAATAAAAAGCCCAAGTTACGCCCTACTTGAAACTTATAAAGTTTCTAGCTTATACTTCTATCATCTTGATTTTTATAGATTTAAGAACCCACAAGAATGGCAAGAGGCAGGCTTTAGAGATTTATTCCATTTAAATGCTGTTGTATTAATTGAGTGGCCTGAGAAAGCTGAAGACTTATTGCCACAACCAGACTTAAATATTCATTTAATTTACGAGGGTGACACACGCATTGCAGAGCTTGATGCGTATACACAAAGAGGGGTAGCATGCATAAATTATCTCAACCAATCGAGCAAGAGTTAGCTCAATCAAAACTGTTTTCGCGTCGTCGCGTTTTAACAGCGGCTGGAACGTTACTTTGCTTGCCCGTATTCCCCAAAATGGCAATGGCTTCTACTGTCTTGGCAGTGCGAACTTGGCCTGCCAGCGAATATACGCGTGTCACACTTGAGTTAGATAGTGAGCTCAAAGCCGAGCACTTCACCCTTGAAAATCCGCACCGAATTGTGGTTGACATCAACGGTTTAAACATGAGCCCAGCTTTGGGTAAGCTTGTCAGCGACATTAAGCCAGACGACCCTTACATTGAAACTTTGCGTGTGGGTCAAAATCGCCCAGGCGTCGTACGTATTGTGATGGACTTAAAACAAGCCATTGCGCCACAAGTGTTTACGCTCAAACCCATTGGTGAATATCAATACCGCTTGGTTCTAGATCTTTACCCCCTTATTGCTCAAGACCCTCTTTTAGCTTTCCTTAAAGATCAGCCAAAATTGTCGGGTGACGACCCATTGGCTAAAGTTTTGAGTGAATTAAATCGCTCATTACCCCCCACCGCGTCTGCAGAACAACCCGTTGTGCCACGATCTTTAACACCTGAAAAATCAACTACGTCTATCGCCACCCCAAATAGTAGCGGCCGTCGACGCGTGTTAACCGTTGCCATTGACCCTGGGCATGGCGGTGAAGATCCCGGTGCTGTGGGAAAGGGTGGTACCCGTGAAAAAGATATTGTTTTACAAATTGGAAAACGTTTAAAAGCAAAGATTGACGGCACGCCTGGTATGCGGGCATACCTCACTCGTGACGCCGATTATTTTGTACCCTTACATGTGCGAGTTGAGAAAGCGCGACGAGTCAAAGCTGATTTATTTATTTCCATACATGCCGATGCATTTGTTAGGCCAACGGCTGGTGGAAGTTCAGTTTATGTCTTGTCAAGTCGAGGGGCTTCAAGCACCGCAGCAAGATGGCTTGCCAAAAAAGAAAATGCTGCCGACTTAATTGGCGGCGTCAACATAGGTAATCAAAACAATCAGGTTGCAAAATTGCTACTCGATTTATCTACGACGGCTCAAATTAAAGATTCTATACAAGTAGCCGATGCGATGCTCAACGAGCTTGAAGGGGTTTATCGTTTACATAAACCCCAGGTTGAGTATGCGGGCTTCGCTGTACTGAAAGCGCCAGACATACCCTCCGTTTTGGTTGAAACATCCTTCATCAGCAACCCAAGTGAAGAGCGTTTGTTGCGTAGCCGTGCACATCAAGAAAAAATTGTATCGGCACTTCACGCTGGCGTTTCAAAGTTTTTTACACAAAACCCGCATTTGGCGATGGCAGACTAAACCCATCTTTACCGACAGGCTTTTACAATGTCATGATTCAGGCCTAAGAGCCTTACCTTTTGACGGTTGTAAACGCTATGCTCGCTAGAAAATCTATTTGTGCTTTACCTGACTTGCTGATTAGCCAGATTGCAGCGGGTGAAGTAATTGAGCGGCCTGCTTCGGTTTTAAAAGAACTGGTCGAAAACGCAATCGATGCGGGCGCTCAAACCATCGAAGTGCGGCTCGAATCAGGCGGCATACGTCGTATTGCCGTCATAGATGATGGCAGCGGTATACCTCCTGAAGAGCTCTCATTAGCCTTGACCCGCCATGCCACAAGTAAAATCACCTCTTTACCTGAGCTTGAGTCTGTCGCTTCGATGGGTTTTCGAGGTGAAGCGTTAGCATCCATTGCTGCCGTCTCTAAATTGACGATTACCTCACGTTCGGGTCAAGCCCCTCATGCTTGGGCATTTTCACGCCAGATGACACAACCTGAAGCCGCATCAGGCGCTATAGGTACGTGGATAGAAGTCAGAGATTTATTTGACGATGTGCCCGCGCGACGAAAGTTTCTAAGGGCCGAGGCAACTGAACTGGGGCATTGTCTTGGCACATTAGAACGTTTGGCTTTAGCAGTTCCAGAAGTTGGTTTTCGAGTTTTTAATGGTGATCGGGCGATTAAAAACTGGCTACCTGGCTCACTCTTACAACGCATCAAACAAATCTTAGGTGATGAGTTTGTGCAAGAAGGCTTGTTGGTGGAACATCACACAGGTCTATTGCGATTAACGGGTATGGTGTCACGACCAACCGCGTCACGCGCCCGAGCCGACAGACAGTTTTTGTTTGTCAACGGTCGGCACGTTCGCGATCGCACCATTTCTCATGCACTACGTAGCGCTTATGCTGATGTTTTACACGGGGACAGACAACCCGCATTTGTATTGTTTTTAGAAATTGAACCCAGCTTGGTTGATGTTAACGTACACCCCGCTAAACACGAGGTACGTTTTCGCGATAGTGGTGCGGTGCATCAGTTTGTAAAAAACACCCTAACCCAAGTGATTGCTCAGAGCTCGGTCGCTCAAGATGAGTCAGCCCCATCACAGGCACAGGGTGCTTTGACACAAGCGAATGATGCACAACCGCTTTCACAGCCCTACCCGACCCCTCATTTAGCCCCAACCCAATCAAGGCTGACGCTCAGCGAGCCTTGGTCAGGGTCTGCCCACGCCACAAACCGTTCTTCCTACACGCCTCAAACGGCACCTCATAACGCTTGGGTACCCGCCCACGCTCCCTTGGTTGACGATGTCAACACCGAACAAGTTGATTGGCCGCTTGGGCGGGCTGTAGCTCAAGTTCATGGCGTTTATATTTTGTCACAAACGCATCAAGGCTTAGCACTCATTGATATGCATGCCGCACATGAACGCGTGGTGTATGAACAATTAAAAATTGCACTTGAAGGTCAGACCCTACCTACTCAAGCATTACTGGTGCCAGTCATCATGCCAGCTAGCGAAGTCGAAGTTGCACTCGTGCAAGAACATACCTCAAGCTTAGAAAAAATTGGGTTCGAACTCTCGGCGGCAGGGCCACAATCAATCGCCATTCGATCCGTACCCGCCATGCTGGCAAAAGGTGATTTAGAAGCATTGGCTCGAGGTGTATTGAAAGATCTGGCCGACGTTGGCGTGTCGGCCTTGCTGACCGAACAACGGAACACCTTACTGGCCACGATGGCTTGTCATGGAGCAGTTCGTGCCAATCGACGGTTAACACTCGAAGAAATGAACGCTTTACTTCGACAAATGGAAAAAACTGAACGTGCTGATCAGTGCAATCATGGCAGACCGACTTGGGTGCACTGGAAAATGAATGATCTCGACAAGCTGTTTTTAAGAGGCCAATAACGCATGGCGACTGCTGCCACTGAAATGCCAACCAACCCAGTTGTTTGGTGCATTGCGGGCCCCACAGCCTCAGGCAAAAGCGCCATCGCTGCGGCGTTGGCAAAACGTTGGCCGATTGAAATTATTAATGTAGATTCAGCCACCATTTATCAACACATGAACATTGGTACCGCCAAACCCAGTGCTCAAGAACGCCTTCATACCCCTCACCATTTGCTTGACTTAATTGACCCAACCGAAAGCTATTCGGTTGCACAATTTAGAACAGATGCACAAAACGCTGTGCAAGCGGTATTAGGTCGGGGGCATATTCCGCTATTAGTGGGTGGCACCATGATGTATTTTAATGCCCTCAAAAATGGTTTACACAATCTGCCAAGTGCTAACCAGAGCATTCGCGATCAAATTGAAATTGAAGCGCGTACAGAAGGTTGGCCGGCCATGCACCAAAAATTAAGCCAAGTAGACGACATCACCGCGGCAAGGCTGGCTCCCCACGACAGCCAACGCATTCAGCGAGCGCTAGAAGTATGGCGCACCAGCGGTGTAACTTTATCGGAATGGTTAAGTCAGCCCTTACCTCAATCTGCCCATGCATTTTCAACACGATTAATAAGTCTAGAACCCAGTGATCGGCTGGCGCTTCACCGCCGTATTGAAAACCGGTTTGATGCCATGCTTGAGAAAGGTTTAGTCAATGAAGTGCGGGAACTGTTTGAACGTGGTGACTTAAAGCCAAACCTGCCCTCTATACGCTGTGTGGGGTATAGGCAAATATGGGGCAATTTAACAGGTGAATTATCACTTGCCGAAGCACGCGAGCAGGCCATTACAGCCACACGCCAATTGGCTAAGCGACAATTGACATGGTTGCGTGGCATGCCTGAACGCGAGGTGATTGATTGTTTAGATGCGCACGCACCTAAACAAGTGATTGATACGTTAGCACTCTATCTGGGTTAAATCACCATGGTTTGAACGGCATCATTGGCGCATGCTTTGATGTGACCCAAGCTGTAAACCGTTTCACCCTGTGCCGTAAAAGCCCTTGCAATGGCCTCAGCTGAAGAAGCCGGCACCACCACGACCATACCAACTCCGCAGTTAAATACGCGATGCATTTCATGATCGGCAACCCCCCCTTCTTTTTGTAACCAAGCAAATAAGGGGGGCAGTGCCCACGCATCACGCGCCAATTCGGCCTGCAGGCCAGGCGCCAAAATGCGGGGTACATTGTCTAGCAACCCACCGCCTGTAATATGGGCCAAGCCTTTAATATCTTGTTTAAATTCTGCCAAAACTGTCAAAACAGACTTCACATAAATGCGTGTGGGTGCCATCACAACATCACCCAAGGGTTGACCATGAAAATCTTGGGTGGGTTTAGCCTGTGAGCGCTCAAGCACCTTACGCAGCAGTGAATAACCATTCGAATGGGCCCCACTTGAAGCCAAGCCCAATACGACATCACCGGGCATAATTGATTTACCATCAATTAAGGCTGATTTGTCTGCCGCACCCACCGCAAAACCTGCTAAATCGTATTCGCCATCAGGGTACATACCTGGCATTTCAGCTGTTTCACCACCAATTAAGGCGCAACCTGCCAGCTCACAACCCCGGGCAATACCGCCAACCACTTGCGCGGCTACATCAACAGACAGCTTGCCGCATGCAAAATAGTCTAGAAAGAATAAAGGTTCAGCGCCTTGCACCAAAATATCGTTCACACTCATTGCCACCAAATCGATACCAACCGTATCGTGGCGTTGCCAATCAAATGCTAGCCTGAGTTTGGTGCCTACCCCATCCGTACCAGACACCAACACAGGCTCTTTAAACTTCTTAGGCACTTCAAACAGCGCGCCAAAGCCCCCAATACCTGCTAGAACACCATCGCGCATCGTACGCGCAGCGAGCGGTTTAATACGGTCAACAAGGGCTTCGCCAGCGTCAATATCAACGCCCGCATCGCGGTAAGTAAGAGAAGTGGGTGTAGAAGTCATATAAGGCGCCAATATGGGACAATTGAGTGTAGTAAATCCGTATAACTGTGTATTTTACCCAAGAGCCGATGAAGCATCAGCTGATTCTAGATATTTTACCCAATAGCCAGCCAAGTTTTGACAACATGGTGGTGGGTCATAACGCCCAAGCCATTGAATCTGCAAGAAACCTAAAAGCCGGTCAAACCCTTTATCTATGGGGCCCTGACGGCTCAGGTCGCAGTCATTTGTTAAAGGCTAGTACCCATACGTTTGGCGGTTTATATTTTGATGATAAAACATCAGCCGAGCATATTCATCAGTGTGCAACCGGCAATTTACCCATGCCACCGCTGGTTGCGATAGATGACATGCACAAGCTTGACTTAGCCAGTCAATCAGCTAGCTTTACCCTTTACAACCGATTTAAAGAACTCAGTGGCGGCGAACACGCCTTCAAACTTATCGTGGCAGGTGATAGAGCACCGCTTAACATGCCACTGCGTGAAGACTTACGCACCCGGCTCGGGTCTGGGTTCACAGAGCGACTCACGCCCTTATCTGATCAAGACAAGCTTGAAGCGCTGTTAAATTTAACGCATGAACAAGCCATGCCTATTACGCCTGAAGTTTTACAATGGCTCCTTAAGTATGGCTCTCGCGATATTCGGGTATTGTGGGGCACCATACAATCACTTGACCGTTACGCATTGTCACATCAGCGCGCGATTACCGTTCCTCTGTTAAAAACAATGCTTGCAGAACAAACACTGTTTTAAAAAATGAAGCTTATGAAACCAACTCGTCTTGCACTATTTGACTTAGACCATACCCTTTTGCCTCTTGATAGTGATTATCAATGGGCCGACTTTCTTGCCCGCACAGGTCGAGCAGGCAACCCTGAAGTGGCCCGCGCCCGCAACGATGATCTCATGAACCGCTACAACAAGGGTCAATTAACCGCCCAAGAAGCGGCTGAGTTCATGCTAGGGCTATTAGCCGCTCACCCACCCCACGATTTAGCGCATTGGCATGAGTCTTTTATGCAAGAAGTGGTTCGCCCTGCCTTGTTACCACAATCGATAGCCTTGGTTCAGAAACACTTAACAGCCGGCGATTTGTGCGCCATTGTGACGGCAACCAATAGCTTTGTAACCGCACCCATTGCTCGAGCGCTAGGCATAAACCATTTGATAGCTACCACCCCAGAATATGTGAACGGTCGTTATACGGGTTACATTGAAGGCATTCCGAGCTTTCGAGAAGGCAAAATTACACGTGTAAACGATTGGCTCGATACAATGGGTTTATCGCTCGCTGACTTTGAGTCTTCGCACTTTTACAGCGACTCAATGAATGACTTACCCCTGCTTGAGTGTGTCACGCACCCTGTAGCCACCAACCCAAGCGATGAGTTGAGGGCCATAGCCACCGCTCAAAACTGGGTCATTATTGATTTATTTAAATAAGACAACCCCTACACACATGCTCGTGCAAACAATAAAAACAATCGTTAACAAAGTTTTTAAACCTGCCAAATCAACAAAAGGCTCGGTCAAACGCTATAGCGTCAGTACCCATCGCATTGATAAGCGATCGGTTTCGCGTAACGCCATTAAAGTCTGCGAGGTGTTGCAACAAAAGGGCTTTGATGCCTACATTGTGGGTGGCGCCGTACGCGATTTAATGATTGGCCTTGAGCCCAAAGATTTTGATGTGGCAACTAACGCCACACCCGAGCAAATAAGACCTTTGTTTAGGCGTGCACGCATCATTGGTCGTCGCTTTCAGTTGGTACATGTGGTGTTTGGTTCTGAAATCATTGAGACGTCAACGTTTCGCGCGCCAGCGCACGCCGCACAATCAACTGATGACCATGGGCGCATTTTGCGTGATAACGATTTTGGCACACACCCCCAAGACGCAGCACGTCGCGACTTCACCATTAACGCGCTTTACTACAACCCCGTCAATGAAGAAGTCATCGACTTTCATAAAGGCGTACCCGATTTAAATAAACGGGTTGTTCGCATGATTGGTGACCCACAAACACGCTATCGTGAAGACCCTGTTCGTATGTTGCGCGCGGTTCGCTTCGCAGTCAAACTCAATGGCACGATTGAAGCTGACTCTCGCCAACCCATTAAAGCAATGGCAGATTTAATCGATAACGTACCCGAAGCCCGTTTATTTGATGAAATGCTCAAGCTTCTAACTTGCGGCCATGCGCTAGACTGCTTAAAGCAGTTGCGTACACATGGTTTACATCAAGGGCTTCTGCCATTGTTAGACGTGGTACTAGAGCAACCTTCAGGCGCTGCTTTCGTTGAACTTGCACTAGATCGAACCGATCATCGTGTACGCAGCGGTAAACCCGTGAGCCCCAGCTTTTTGTTTGCCTCCTTGCTTTGGCAACAAGTTGAACTGCGTTGGCGCGAGCAAGTTGCTAAAGGTGAAATCAGTTTGCCCGCTTTGGTGAGTGCAGCCGATATTGTCATCGAAATGCAAACCAAAAAACTCGCTATCAATAAACGCTTCACCTCAGATATGCGCGATATTTGGTTCATGCAACCCCGTTTTGAACGACGTGTACCGCGCATGATTCATCGCTTAATTGAACAGCCTCGCTTCAGAGCTGCTGTTGATTTTCTACAACTCAGAGCTGCGGCGCATGAGTTCGACAGCTTACTCGCACAATGGTGGATGGACCTGGCCAACGCTTCTGAAGATAAACGCCAAGATATGCTTGAAGAATTGGCTAAGTTACCGCCTAGCACCCAAGATCGAGGGCCACGTAAACGCCGCCCTCGTAAGCGCAAACCAGCTCAAGCTGAAACAGTACAAGCTGAAACAGTACAACCTATTCAAACAACCCTTAGTTTGTAATCTACCTGAGACCAACTATGCCTGTTCATAGCCATCGAAGGCCTTTATTGGCCTACATCGGTTTAGGTGCTAATTTAGGTGACGCACAACATACACTAAGTGTTGCCATAGAAGCCATTAATAGCACCTCGGGCATCAGATTATTGCAAGCATCAAGCCTTTATGCCTCAACCCCTGTTGATGCGCCAGGCCCCAGTTACACCAATGCCGTTATTGCAATTGAAACAACCCTTGATGCCCTGAGTTTGCTTGCTTTGATTCAAAAAATAGAACAACAGCATGGTCGCGAGCGGTCATTTCGTAATGCGCCTCGAACACTAGATTTAGACATACTTTGGTTCAATGATGAAACCATTCAGTTACCTCAGCTAACTGTGCCACACCCCAGAGCGCACTTAAGAGCCTTTGTTTTAATGCCTTGGGCTGAAATTGCACCGAGCAATTTTGTTTTAACCCATGCAGGGCAAACTCTGGCACTTAAGACTTGGTGTGACAGCATTACTGACCAAACCTGCATGAAGCACTGAGAAACGTTGGTTAATATTGAAATCGCTAAGCGTGACGTAATCGTTTTATATGGCACCCGCTTGACGCAACTTAGCTATTTGTTCAGCGCTACAACCCACTTGCGTCAAAATCATATCAGTGTGCTCACCCAAAGCAGGTATAGCCTCAATACGCGCTTCAAATGACTGGTTCGTTGCTGGTGGCTTGAGGGTAGACAACATACCCACCGGGCTTGGCACATCAACCCAACGCTGCCGAGCATGAAGTTGAGGGTGCGCCCAGACATCTTTCATTTGATTAACACGCGCATTTGCAATCTGTGCTGATTCAAGTCTCGCCACAACCTGTTCAATCGACAAATCACTCAATGCATCAACAATGTGCTGCCGCAACACGTCTCGGTTTTCAACTCGTTTTGAATTCGACATGAACAGGGGGTTTTGAGCCAAACTCGCGTTCAAAAGAACCCTTTCACAAAAAACTTGCCACTCTCGTTCGTTTTGCAAGCCCAACATCACCGTATTTCCATCACCAACCGGAAACGGCCCATAGGGGAATATGGTGGCATGAGCGGCCCCAGCACGGGGGGGTTGAGGCGCGTCATCATAAGCATAATAAAGGGGGAAACCCATCCATTCGACCATACTTTCCAACATCGACACATCGATTTGACTACCTAACCCTGTTCTTGCGCGAAGCAATAAAGCATTCAAAATACTGGAATACGCATACATACCAGCAGCAATATCTGCAATTGAACAACCCGCTTTGGCTGGCTCATCGGCAGTACCCGTGACAGAAACAAAACCACTTTCACTTTGAATCAATAAGTCATAAGCTTTCTTGGTTTCGTAGGGCCCACCCTCGCCGTAACCTGAAATATCACACACAATAAGTTTTGGAAATTTTTCATGTAAAACATCAAATGAAAGCCCCATTCGCTTGGCAGCGCCGGGTGCCAGGTTTTGCACAAACACATCCGCTTGGCTTAACAGTTGCTGCAAAATAGCATCTGCATCAGGGTGTTTCAAATCAAGCGTCAAGCTCTCTTTAGAGCGATTTGTCCAGACAAAATGTGACGACATACCTTTGACACGTTCATCATACGCCCGAGCAAAATCACCTACATTTGGGCGCTCAATCTTAATCACCCGCGCGCCCATATCAGCCAATTGGCGAGTACAAAACGGTGCGGCAATAGCGTGTTCAAGACTGACAACTGTGACACCGTCTAAGGGCCGAATCGGGGCTTGCGTGTCATGCGTTGAAGCCACTGCTTGAGTTGTCGTGTTAGTTGTCATTTTTTTACTCAAACGTTAGTTGAGCTTGATGCGCCAGTGTGCCACCTTGACTGACCCATAGTTGTGCCTCGCCCGGCGCTTGAACAGTGCCGGCCACTTCGAACGGCGTTGGGCACACCATAGGTCTTAAACCGCGATAATTAAAATGTTTGAGCTTTGCTTGTGGGTGGGCAGCTTGAAAAGTTTGTAGCATAAACGTAGCCAACATCGGGCCATGCACAACCAAGCCTGGGTAGCCTTCTTGCTTGGTCACATAGGGGTAGTCGTAATGAATACGATGGCCGTTAAAGGTTATGGCTGAATAACGAAACAACAAAACGGGGGTGGGCTCAATGGTGCGCTGCCATTGCGCCACAGGTGGTAATTCTGTACCGATCAGCTTCGGCGGGCTGGGTTCTCGATAAACAATGTCTTGTTCTTCAAGAATCACACGTTGGCCTAATTGTTCGACTTCATGCGTCAAGGTTACAAAAAGTAAGGAGCCCGTTTTACCTTGTTTTTCTTGTATGTTTTTGATGGTGGAAGTCTTGCGAGCGGGCACACCAATCTTAAGTTCACCTTCAAATGTAACCCGCCCCCCCGCCCACATACGGTTGCGATTGTCGGCAGGTGGTAAAAAACCGCCCCGCTCAGGGTGACCGTCTAGGCCAATTTCCGCTAAGGGAACACTCTCTAAAAAATAACACCAGTGCCATAACGCACTCAGTGAATCGCCTGCCTCGGGCATCGGGCAACTCAGTGTTGCCGCAATACGCTTTGCATGGCCCGCATCTAGTGGGTCATCAAATGTTTGTGAACGACCTAACCAAGCTGACAAATTGACTGGTGACATTGTTTTCTCTTTAACATTTACGGTGCAATCATCATTTAACTATACGGCAGAGTCTTGTGGTTCTGTTATTCTAAAATATGGTATTTGCAACCTATAAAGCCTAACAACTCTTGTGGCCTCATTATGACTCAAACCCGTCAAGCCCCCCTTTCTGGCATTCGCATATTAGACTTATCACGCGTATTGGCGGGGCCATTTTGTACGCAAAATTTAGCGGATTTAGGGGCTGACGTTATCAAGATCGAACGCCCAGGTAGTGGCGATGACACGCGGGGTTGGGGCCCACCTTACTTGAAAGATCAGCAAGGCCAAGATACCAGCGAGTCGGCCTATTACCTCAGCACCAATCGAAATAAACGCTCGGTAGTGATTGACATTGCCACACCAGAGGGTGTGGCAATGGCGCTCAAATTAGTGGCTGAATGCGATGTGCTTGTAGAAAACTTTAAAGTAGGTGGGCTTAAACAATATGGTCTTGACTACAACAGTTTAAAAGACAAGTTTCCTCAACTGATTTACTGCTCGATTACAGGGTTTGGTCAGACCGGGCCCTTCGCTGCACACCCTGGGTATGACTTCATGATTCAAGGTTTAGGCGGCCTGATGAGCATCACTGGTGAACGAGATGACTTGCAAGGGGGGGGGCCCCAAAAAGCAGGGGTAGCCGTCACCGATGTCATGACAGGCATGTTTGCCAGCGTTGCTATTTTGGCCGCATTGCGAGAACGTGATCAAAGCGGTTTAGGGCAACATATTGATGTCTCGTTGCTTGACAGCCATATTGCCATGCTTGTGAACCAAAACCTGAATTACATGGTGTCGGGTGTGGTGCCCAAACGAACCGGTAACGCCCACCCTAACATTGTGCCCTATCAAGTTTTCAAAGCCTCTGAGGGTTATTTAATTGTGGCCGTTGGTAACGACAATCAATTTCGAGCATTTTGTGGGGTGTTGGGGCGACCAGAGTGGGGGCAAGACCCGTTGTTCATAACGAATCGTCAGCGCACCATAAACCGAACTGTTTTAGTGCCATTAATGGAAGCCGTTATGGCTGAGCATACGCGAGACCATTGGCTTGCCGCACTTGAAAAGGTTGGGGTGCCCAGCGGCCCCATTCAAAGCTTAGATCAAGTGTTTGAACACCCACAAGTCAAAGCACGACAAGTATGGCGCACCTTACCCCACCCGCTTGGGGGTCAATCGCCCACCACAGCTAACCCCATTCACTTTTCGGCCACACCCATTGAGTATCGTCGGCATGCGCCCCTACTTGGGGAACACACCGAAGAGGTGATAAACGAATTTGGACTCAAGCCCAAGGTTTAGAGCTAGGCTGCCACCACCGGAATGCCGGCAATGCGGGCTGACCATTCAGCTGGGCCTGTTTGGTGTACCGAGACCCCCTGTGAATCAACAGCAACCGTGACAGGCATGTCTACTACATCAAACTCGTAAATGGCTTCCATACCTAAGTCGCCAAAGGCCAACACACGTGAGTGTTTAATGGCCTTTGAGACCAAGTACGCCGCACCACCCACTGCCATCAAATACGCTGATTTATGTTTGCGTATTGACTCAATCGCCACTGGACCACGTTCCGCTTTACCCACCATCGCAATTAAACCGGTTTGTTCCAACATCATGTCGGTGAATTTATCCATACGGGTAGAAGTTGTGGGGCCGGCTGGGCCCACCACCTCGTCACGCACCGGGTCAACTGGGCCCACGTAGTAAATAACGCGATTTTTGAAGTCAACCGGCAAGGGTTCACCTTTAGCCAGCATGTCTTGAATACGCTTGTGGGCTGCATCACGACCCGTCAACATTTTGCCAGACAACAATAAAGTTTGGCCAGGTTTCCAGCTGGCCACTTCAGCGGGCGTTAACGTATTGAGATCAACTTGTTTAGATGATTTGTAATCAGGCGCCCATTTCACATCAGGCCAATCTGATAAGGCGGGGCGCTTTAAATGCGCAGGGCCTGAACCATCGAGAACAAAGTGTGCATGCCGCGTGGCGGCACAGTTGGGGATCATGGCAATAGGTAACGATGCAGCATGCGTGGGGAAGGTGTTGATTTTGACATCAAGCACGGTAGTTAAACCGCCTAAGCCTTGCGCACCAATACCTAAGGCATTTACTTTTTCATACAACTCAACACGCATTTCTTCAAGCTTATTTTTTGGACCGCGCGTCAAAAGCTCATGCATATCAAAATCTTCCATGAGCGCTTGTTTCGCCATCAAGACCGCTTTTTCTGCTGTACCCCCAACGCCAATGCCCAACATGCCGGGTGGGCACCACCCGGCCCCCATGGTTGGCACCGTTTTAAGCACCCAGTCAACGACTGAATCGCTGGGGTTAAGCATAGCCAGTTTTGATTTGTTTTCAGAACCACCGCCTTTAGAGGCGACTTGCACATCTACCGTATCACCTGGCACTAACTCTACTGAGACGATACAGGGAGTGTTATCTTTGGTATTGCGACGGCTAAACAAGGGGTCATCAAGCACCGAGGCACGCAAAGGGTTATCAGGGTTGGTATAACCTCGACGAACGCCTTCGTCACAAATTTCTTGAACGCTACGACTTGAATCAAAGCGCACATTCATACCCACTTTTAAAAAAACATTCACAATACCCGTGTCTTGGCAAAGTGGGCGACGACCTTCGGCGCACATACGTGAGTTAGTCAAAATTTGCGCCATCGCATCACGCGCGGCTGGGCTTTGCTCACGCTCGTAAGCACGTGACATGTATTGAATAAAGTCTGCAGGGTGGTAGAAACTGATAAATTGAATAGCATCGGCAATCGATTCAATTAGATCATTTTCGCGAATGGTGACGGACATTGTGATTCAACCTTTTTAACAAGCAATACGTTTTTTAGCAGTTTGATATTTGAGTATTTTGGCCATAAAGCATTATTTTGGCAAATGGAATGACGCTGTGCCATAAACATGGCACCCACACATGAAGAGAACTTGTTGGAGGTCGGAGTGTGCGACGTCACAACTCAGCCCAGAGTTTTAGCGCATTCCGTTAAAATACTTAAATTATCGCTAACTCCAATCATTTACATAAAAAACTGCCATGCTAACGTTTCAACAAATCATCATGCGCCTGCAAGAGTACTGGGCTCAACAAGGTTGCGCCTTATTGCAACCCCTCGACATGGAAGTCGGCGCTGGCACCTCTCATACGGCTACCTTTCTTAGAGCGATTGGGCCAGAGCCCTGGCGTGCGGCCTACGTGCAACCGTCAAGGCGTCCAAATGACGGGCGTTATGGTGAGAACCCCAATCGGCTTCAACATTATTATCAGTTTCAAGTGGTGCTAAAACCTGCACCGACAAATATTTTAGATTTATACATTGGTTCGCTCGAAGCCATTGGTATTGACTCGCAAAAAAATGATATTCGTTTTGTCGAAGACGATTGGGAAAACCCCACACTTGGGGCTTGGGGCTTAGGCTGGGAAGTTTGGCTAAATGGCATGGAAGTCACCCAGTTCACCTATTTTCAACAAGTTGGCGGCCTAGATTGCAACCCAGCGACCGGCGAAATAACTTATGGCCTTGAACGATTATCCATGTATTTGCAAGGCGTTGAAAGTGTTTACGATTTAGTCTGGACGAAACACGAAGGCCACACCCTGTATTACCGAGATGTGTTTCATCAAAACGAAGTAGAGCAGTCAACCTACAACTTTGAGCATGCGAATACCGCGATGTTATTTCAACACTTTAACGATTATGAACAGCAAGCTCAGCAACTCATGCAAGTGCCTCTTGCCTTACCAGCCTATGAGGCAGCGCTTAAAGCGGGCCATACGTTCAACTTGCTAGATGCCAGAGGGGCAATCAGTGTAACCGAACGTGCAGCTTACATCGGGCGTATTCGTAACTTATCACGAGCCGTAGCCAAGGCTTATTTTGAATCGCGCGAAGCATTGGGCTTCCCAATGCTTGCTAAGCAAGAGAACTTAACCACATGAGCACTCGACCGTTATTAATTGAGCTTTTTACCGAAGAACTGCCTCCAAAAGCCTTAAAGCGTTTAGGTGAAGCCTTTGCTCAAAGTGTGCAAAGCACTTTGGCAAATCATCATTTGTTGGCAACACATTGCGTGGTAACGCCCTACGCTACCCCCAGACATTTGGCTGTTCACCTTTCAGCCGTCAACGGTACGGCACCCGAACAAACCTTCTCTGAAAAACTCATGCCCGCTTTAGTGGGTCTTGATGCCGATGGTCAAGCCACCCCGGCACTGCTGAAAAAACTAGCCAGCAAGGGCTTACAAGATTTTGACATAGCGCAGTTACATAAAGTAACTGATGGCAAGCAAGACTATTTAGTGGCTCAAGGGCAAGCACCCGGCGCAAAATTACTCGAAATCATTCAAAGTGTCATCGATACAGCCCTCACGGCATTACCGATTCCAAAAGTCATGCGTTACCAACTCGCTGATGGCTTAACCTCGGTGCACTTCGTGCGACCTGCTCACAAACTCGTTGTCCTTTGGGGCGATGAGGTCTTACCTGCACAAGCGTTAGGTTTAACCTCGGGTCGGCAAACGATGGGGCATCGCTTTTTACACCCTGCATCATTCGACCTGCCGCACGCCGATCAATACGAATCTATGATGGCTCATACGGGTCAAGTATGTGCTGCCTTTAAGACGCGTCGTGACCGTATCGAACAAGACCTGCTCGCAGAGGCTACCAAATTATCGGCCACAATTGGGCAAGGCGCCGAGGTTGAAGCCTTACTCGATGAGGTGACGGCATTGGTTGAATCACCCGCCGTGTATGTTGGCAAATTTGAACCCCGTTTTTTAGAAGTACCCCAGGCCTGCTTGATTCTGACCATGCGTTTAAATCAAAAGTATTTTCCACTTTTTGATCCTCAAACAGGAAATCTGACCCATCGATTTTTAATCGTTAGCAACATGCCAATTAGCGACCCAAGCGCCATCATTTCAGGCAATGAGCGCGTCATTAGGCCGCGATTGGCCGATGCAGAATTCTTTTATCGTACCGATTTACGAACGCCCTTGCACCAACGTGTTGAGGCACTGAACCAAATTGTTTATCACAACAAGTTGGGCTCTCAAGGTGAACGCGTTGAGCGGGTCAAGCGTATTGCAGCTTGGGCGGGTCATGCACTTGGTACTGATGTGGCACAGTGCGAACGTGCGGCTTTATTAGCCAAAGCTGATCTCACCACACTGATGGTGGGCGAGTTTCCCGAACTACAGGGTTTAATGGGACATGACTATGCGTTGAGCGGTGGTGAACCGATTGCAGTGGCGCAAGCCATTGCCATGCAATACCGCATTCGCCTTGAAAGCCCTATAACAGCTGATCATGCTGTAACAGCCGCCTTGTTCATGGCTGACCGGGCTGAAACGTTAATCGGTATTTGGGGTATTGGTTTGGCCCCCACTGGTGAACGAGACCCCTTTGGTTTACGACGAGCGGCACTGGGTTTAATTAACGCTTTTGAACAACTTTGTGCGGGCGGTTTATTACCCATTAATCAAACCACTGATTTAAGTCTACGCGGTTTACTTCAAGCAGCCCTAGAAAGCTTTGCCCAACGCGAAGCCCTTTTACCCGATACGATCGACCAAGTGTATGCCTTCGTCATTGAACGCTACCGCAATCAACTGACTCAAACGCCTCGTTCAGTTGTTGATGCCGTTTTGGCCATTGACCCGCCTATTCATCAAGTGTTGGCTCGCATTTCAGCGACCATTGTGTTTTCTCAAACAGATGATGCACCCAGCTTAGCGGCCGCCAACAAGCGAATTGGAAATGTCCTGAAAAAAGCAACTGACGATCTAAGTAGCATAACGCGAGCTGACCCTAAACGTTTTCAAGCGGGTGCAGAACAAGCATTGGGCGCAGCTTTGGCACGAGTCGCACCACTTGCCCAGGCTGACATGTTGCAAGGCCACTTTGCCTCAGCGCTGTCGCATCTGGCAACGTTACGCGCACCAGTCGATACTTTTTTTGATGACGTAATGGTTATGGTTGATGACTCAACGATTCGACAAAACCGTTTAGCATTACTAAACGAGCTACATCGGGTGATGAACCAAGTCGCTGACATTTCTAAACTTTCAGCATAAAAAAATGAAACTTATTATTCTTGATCGCGACGGTGTCATTAACCATGACAGCCCAGACTACATTAAGAGCCCTGACGAATGGCACCCCATTGAGGGCAGCTTAGAAGCGATTGCACGTTTTCATCAAGCAGGGTGGAAAGTTGTGGTGGCATCTAATCAGTCTGGGCTCGCACGTAAACTTTTTGACGCACCGACACTTTCAAAAATTCACACCAAAATACGTTCATCTTTAGTGAGTTTAGGTGGGGCAATTGACGCGTTTTTTATTTGCCCCCATGGCCCTGACGAGGGTTGCGACTGTCGCAAACCCAAGCCGGGCTTATTTCACGACATTGCAAGACGTTTCGATATAAGTTTGCAAGATGTGCCTGCAGTAGGTGACTCGTTGCGCGACCTTCAAGCCTCACACGCACTAGGCTGTCAACCTTGGCTCGTTGAAACTGGAAATGGCATGAAAACGCGCTCGCAAAAAGGTTTACCTGAAAATGTTAAGTTTGCACGCAACTTAACTGATGTCGCCGATCAACTTTTAACGCCACGACCATAAAAAAATGCTAACTGGGCTTCGCGCAACGCTTTACTATGCGTTTCTGATCATCACAGTCATACCGTACGCTTTTTTATGCGTGCTTTGGGCACCCGCGCCCTTGCACTGGCGCTACAAATTAACAATGGGTTGGCCTCGACTCGCCGTTTGGGGTGCACGCTTTTTTTGCGGCGTACGTTGGCAAGTCAAAGGCTGGGAAAATCTACCTGATGGTCCAGCCATCATTTTGTCAAAACACCAGTCCGCATGGGAAACTTTATTTTTACCCAGCCACTTGCCCCGTCAAGTTTGCTTTGTCTACAAAAAAGAGCTTCACCTCGTCCCTTTTTTTGGTTGGGGACTTGCATTGTTACGCATGATTCCTATCAATCGCGCCAAAGGTCGTGAAGCTTTTGAACAGGTCGTGCATATTGGTCAAAAGCGTTTAGATGAAGGGCGGTGGCCTATATTGTTTCCAGAAGGCACCCGCATCGCACCAGGTAAGATGGGGCGATTCAAGTTTGGTGGTGCGTTGCTGTCTATTCGAACAGGTGCACCCGTTGTACCGATTGCCCACAATGCAGGTGAATGTTGGCCGCGCAATAGCTTTCTTAAAAAAAGCGGCTTAATCACAGTTTCAATTGGCCCTCCCATACCCTCAGAGGGGCTAACGCCTGAAGCGCTTAATGAAAAGGTACAAAGTTGGATCGCTACCGAGATGAAAAATCTTAACCCTGAACGTTTTGGCCCCCGTTTGTGAGTCACCCACCGTCACAATTATCTTTAGCTCTTGACAGTCATGCTGAGGCATCAACTGCCCTAACCCCAGTTCCCTCTCATATTCCAACTGGCAGCAGTTGGCGCGAAATAAATCACCAAGGCATACTAGTCGGTTTTGTGTTGAATCGCTCGCGTCGCCGCTCTATAGGCTTTACAGTCGGCGAAGAAGGGTTGCGTGTTGCGGCCCCCACTTGGGTAACTTTAAAACAAATCGAAGACGCTGTTTTAGAAAAAATGCCTTGGATACTCGACAAATTACAAGCCATGCAAACACGTCGTTCGCGCCTAGCATTAGCTGCAAAAAGCTGGCAACCAGGAGGTACCATACCCTACCTAGCCAAACGAATTACATTGCAATGCGGCATAGGCTCGAGCCCAAGTGCCCGCGGTAAAATCTCGTTTGATGGCAATGCCCTTCAACCTCAAACAGGTCAAACCTTATGGTTACCTATTCCTGGAAACAGCGATTCATCACGCATACGTGAAGCGGCACAAAGTTGGTTACAACAACAAGCCAAAAAATGGTTTGATATACGCATCACCCATTTTCAACAACAAACTGGGTTATCTATTAAATCTTGGCGACTCTCAAACGCTTTAGGGCGCTGGGGCTCTTGCACCAGTGACCGGGTCATTGCATTAAATTGGCGTTTGATACATTTTTCACCGAGCGCAATTGATTATGTCATTGCACATGAAATGGCACACTTAAGAGAATTGAACCATAGTCAAGACTTCTGGGCTGAAGTTCAAGCCATCTACCCAGACTATAAAGAAGCAAGACAGGCTTTGAAAAAATTTTCCCCTGGTGATTTACCAAATATGACTGATTAAGGAGACTTCTATGCGCATTTTGCACACAATGTTACGCGTCACCGATATGGATAGATCTATTGCTTTTTATACTGATGTTATGGGTATGAAATTGCTGCGTAGACAAGACTATGAAACAGGTCGATTTACGCTTGCTTTTGTAGGTTATCAGCCTGAAAGCGAAGCCGCAGTGATTGAACTAACCCATAACTGGGACACTGATGCCTACACGCTAGGCGATGCATTTGGTCATATAGCCGTTCAGGTTGATGATGCTTACGCTGCCTGTGAGTCAGTCAAGCAACGTGGTGGTTTAGTGTCTCGCGAAGCGGGGCCCATGAAAGGTGGCACCACTGTAATTGCTTTTGTACAAGACCCTGATGGCTATAAAATAGAACTCATTGAGCGTCGCCCAGTTTGACTACGTATGACTTAATGTTTAACTGTTTAGGCGATAAAGCATGTAAAGGCTAAAAATCTACGAGTATTAGCCAGTCATTAATTCAGTCTGACTAGATGCCTCACTTAAAGCATCTGCCATCTTAATAAAACCTTCAACGCTCACTTGCTCTGCTCGCCAGGTTGGTTCAACACCAACGGTCTGCCAGGGCATTTTTTTAGCCCAGGCACCTAAAGCCCCCCGTAACATTTTGCGGCGTTGTGCAAACGCTTTTTGTACCACTTCAGCAAAAATCTGATCATTTTTTGCTCGGGGTCTAGATTGGGGGAGAGGCACCATTCTTACGACCGAAGATACCACACGTGGCGGGGGGTCAAATGCCTCGGGGCTCACATCAAAAAGTTTTTCAACCGCGTAACGATACTGCAACATAACAGACAAACGACTGTAATGAGTGGTGTCGGGTGCCGCGACAATACGATCAACCACCTCACGCTGCAACATAAAGTATTGATCCACAATGTGATCAGCATGTGCAGCACAAGCAAACAGCATAGGCGAAGAAATGTTGTAGGGTAAATTGCCGACGATTCTTACAGAGTGCCCTAAATCTTTCGCAAGGCTAGAAAAATCAACACTTAGTGCATCTTGTTCAATTAACGTCAATTGTTGTGGCTTGAAACGATGGCTCAAACGGGCAGCTAAGTCACGATCAATTTCAATTACATTCAAATGATCAATGCGCTCTAAAATTGGAATGGTTAACGCGCCCAAACCTGGTCCAATTTCAAATAAATGGTCAGTTTGAGTTGGCGCAATAGCCCGAACGATTGAGTCAATCACCGATGAGTCAGTCAAAAAGTTTTGACCGAACCGTTTGCGAGCCGTATGTTTTGCCACGCTTAAAAACCTTAAAAAATTATTGTGGAGCGTCTTGGTTGTAACGCTTCATACGATCGTCAATGTAACTTTGATTTTTTACTTGTTGTAACCAAGAGTCAAAAGATGCCGCTGCACGACGTTGAAATAAAGCTTGACGCGCAACGTTGCGTTGATACTGTTCGGCCATATCTTTTGTACGCCGCTCATCAACCGTAATTAAATGCCAGCCAAACTGCGATTGCACCGGTTCACTAATTTCTGCGATTGCCAAAGCATTCATGGCTCGTTCGAATGGCGGAACTGTTTCACCTGGGTTGACCCAACCCAATTCACCACCTGAAGGGGCTGAGGCATCTTCAGAAACCTGGCGAGCTACATCGGAAAAAGGTTGATTGCCCTGAATAACTCGCTCCCGAGCCTCTTGTATACGTTGTTTAGCACGTTCGTCACTGACCACCGAAGAGGTTTTGATCAAAATATGTCTAGCTTTCGTTTGCTCAACCATCATAGGACCAGTTGGTATTTCAGACTCTGCACGAGGTACGGGTTCAGGCGTTGGCGCTTCAGCTTGTTTGGGAGGTGGGCCACCCGCCCGCCCCATCAACTTTAAAATATGGAAACCTGCAGGGCTTTTAATCACTTTGGTCACTTGGCCAGGCTGCAAATTGACCACTGACTTTTCAAACAAAGCTGGCCAATCTTTTGCAGGCCTCACACCCATATCACCACCCCGCGGTGCTTCAACACCCTGAGAAGAGGAGGTTGCCACTTTTTCAAAGCTTTCTTTTGACAACCGAGATCTCAGTTGGTTAATTTGTTTACGTAAAGCCTCTACCTCACTTGCTGAAGCCGACTCGGGTACTCTGATAAAAATTTGAGCAATTCCTAAAATTAAAGGTTGCTCTGGTTGAGCTCGAGGCTTAGGTTGAGGTTTAGGCGTTGGTGGAGGAGGAGGCTTAGGCGGCTCAAGACCACTCGCTTTGCGCGCAGTTTGCTCTTGTAAATACGCATCAATTTCAGTATCGCTGATCATCATAGTGTTCTCAGCCATACGTGTGCGCATACGTTCAAACAAAATGTCACGCTTAATTTTGGCCTCAAAATCAGCCCATGGCAAACCTAAAGACTCAATCTGCCTGCGAATTTGAGAAAGTTGCACATTGTTTCGCTTGGCAATTTCAGCAATTGCGTTATTGACCTCACTCGCGCTCACCACAACACCCATGCGCTTCGCTTCTTGTTGAACCAAACGTTCTGAAATCAACTGTTCTAATGCAATTTGACGAAGATTTATGAGAGGAGGAACAGGTGCACCCCGATTTTTTAAATCACCGCCAATAAAATCAACACGGTCGTCGACCTCAAGCTGCGTAATCACATCTTTGTTCACCACCACAGCAATTTTATCGGCACCTACACTTTTAGCCGAAGCATTTTTTTGAGCAGCGATTTCAGCTTTCGTCAGCTCAGGCACTTTACCCAGCTGTGCCCAAGCCAAAGAGGAACCAAACATGAGTGTGACACAGGCCACAACCATCCAACGCCTGAGCTGATTTGATGCGACTTGATGAACGGAAGCTAACATTATTCGTACCTTTGATATTTACCGACAGGTTGAATCGGGTTGGTAATATTCTCAAAGTTTGGAATACTACTGCCCAACAGACCCATGGCATTTTGCCCTAACTGACCTAAACCCGCTAATTCTAATTGGAAGAAGATAGCATTATTAACTTGAGTCGGGTCAATTGCGTAAGTTTGATAAACCACTCGAGCCGTCCAGCAACAATCGCCTTTATATTCGAAACCTGCAATGGCTTGAGTGACCCGTGGCTCTATCTGATAGGTTGGGTTGCTTAATAATGAGTAATCAACACGACCAATTGCATAGAGTTTTCGAGTTAAAGGCCATTGAAAACTAACACTAACTTGCTCTTGACCTTGGGGCTGGTAAGACAAAGCGTCGGTAGGTTGACGTTGATAGCGATACGAGGCTGAAATAGATGCTGTGCGCTTGGGGTTCCAACGTAGACCAATTTGAGTTCGGTCCCACATTTGGTCATAAGGGTTGTATTGCAAGCTTAACCCTGTTGTTAGGGTATCAGTTAAAGCCGCACTGCCGCCTATTAAAAATTCAGATTTGACATTGGTGCGGGGCACTTCACCCGGCAAGGTGACCTTTTGATCTTCAAAATAAATTTGTTGGCCAACCGCTACTGACATGCGCTCAAAACCGGTTTCTTCATCTAAGAAACGTGACCCTAGAGCCAACGTAATTTGATTGGCATTCGCAATACGATCGCCCCCGCCAGTATAAATATTTTCTTGAAATGCCCGAGAAAAGCTAAAGTCAGCCAGGGTGGTGTCGTAGACCGGTAAATTTGATTGATCACGATACGGCACATTCAAATAATAAATTCTAGGTTCAAGGGTTTGAATGGACTCACTGCCAAAAAATGATGCACTACGCTCAAACGTCATGCCTGCATCAACCGACATAATGGGCAAAACTCGGTCATTTGTGGGTACACGCCCGCCAACACCCTCAGCTTGATACCAATTTGTGTCGTAACGTGTGACGTTTAAACCAACTTTAGGGGTAATGTACCAACCGGGCCGAACGATGGGAAATGCCGCACTGGTATATGAACTGTAGCGCTGACCGTCTTGGCCCTGCCGCTGCCCATTCCGCGTTAAAGGCATTTCAAATGAGGTAGCTGAATTGGTGGTTACAACATCAAAACCTTTAATGTTGTAACGAGCACCATTTAGAGCAAAGCTGGGTACCAGATTGTATTGTGGTCGTATGGGTGCAGACTCAGTTTGCAACGTTTGGTAGGTCGCCACCGTTACGCTTGATTGCCAATATTTATTAGCCCAGCCCACCGTACCCCGTTTTAGGTAAATAAGTGGTGGTTGCCTGGTTAACGGCCAAAATCGAAAAATCTTTAAAGTATTCGTCATCAGAGACACCGTTTAAATTTAAAGAGCCATAAAAACCTTTTCCAAAACTTTGGGCGTGTTGCACAGAATACATCCAGCGATCGGTCGTAGTTTGAATATCGTTACTTAAATACGTGCCACCAAAAGCACCTGAGTAACTTTCACCTAAATATCGAAACTCACCACCCAATTGAACGCCACGTTTAGTCATCGACCGCGTTTGGACCGTTGCGTCGTAATCAGCCGCAAGGTTGATGTAATAAGGCAAAGTAAAATCTAAACCTGTTTGACTGGTTGAGGCAAAAGTAGGGATCAGAAAGCCCGATTTGCGCTCTTTTTTAATAGGGAAAGTCAAATAAGGTGATGCCAGAATAGGAAAATCTTTAAAATATAAAACACCGTTTCGAGCAATACCCTCATTGGCATCAAAATCTAGGTCCAGTTTTTCTGATTCAATGTACCATGCGGGTGACGGGCACGGGCAGCCACTGTATGTCATGTCATGAATGGTCATGGTCGAGCGGCTGGTAATGTCGGCTAATGAGCCTACCCCGGCACCCCCACTTTCAAGCCAGAAATTTGGCTGTTCCACTTGGCCTGTTTCGGCTTCTGTATTGAATGTAAGTGATGGGCCTACGACAATATTACCGTCTCGAATGAGCCGCGCATTACCCTCTGCGTTAATGACATTCGACCCCTTGTTGTAACGAATGAAGCCAGCCTTTAAAACAGCATCAGCTCTGCGTACAGCCGCATTTTTTTCTAATATAACGTTGTCTTCATTATCTGCCGAGATGGAATCAGCAGCTTGCAAATAAGAAGGCATTTGCTTGTCTGAAATAGGTGGGGTAACAATACGGCTTGAGGTTCTTAAACCATTTACAATCACAACGCCAATAATGGGTTCTTTGTCTTGAGCGCTCGCGACCACACCGAAAACCGATGTTAACGAATACGCTGCCAGCAAGAAAAACCCTTTTATAAGACGCACACGTGGCAGCCCATTAGTTAACATTCATTCACAAATTAACATAGCGCCTAACTCATGCGCTACAACCATTATTATAGAGATTCTGCCGCCCAAGTTATTTTGGCCTTATTTGACCCAAGCTTATACACCAACATGCCAACCTTTCCTCACGATACCGAGCGCGACCAAGCTCTATTAAATTGGTTACAAACGCTTGTTTTGCCTTTCGGCTTAATACTCAACACGTTAACCTCCGCTTCAGGTGACGCCAGTTTTAGACGCTACTTTCGAGTGCAAGGTCATGCCTGCACGTATGTTGTGATGGACGCCCCACCCCCTATAGAAAACGTTGAAACTTTTATTGACATCACAAATAGATTAGAAAAAACAGGGCTTAATATTCCCAGAATAGTAGCCGAGCAAATTAAGGACGGTTTTTTACTGCTAACCGACCTCGGGCCCACAACTTACTATTCACGCATTCAAGTGGGGCTTGATGGCGCAACGCTCGACATCATTTACCGTGATGCAATTGATGCGCTCGTCAAATTACAAGCAGCTGATTATCAAGGTTTAGCTAGGCTCGATGCGCCCAGACTGCGTGATGAGCTGAACCTGTTCACTGAGTGGTACGTGAATATTCACTGTAACCAAACCCTCACTGATACTGAATCAAAGCAATGTGATGCCATATTTGACCTTCTGGCTCAGGCCGGTGCCGCACAAGAAACCGTTTTGGTGCATCGAGACTTTCATTCGCCAAACTTAATGCTATGCAAGCAACCAGAATGGGGGGCCAACCCAGGTGTGCTTGATTACCAAGATGCCCTAGAAGGCCCCATAGCCTATGACATTGCCTCATTAGTGTTTGACGCCCGCACGACTTGGGAAGAACCCCAGCAATTGGACTGGGCCATTCGATATTGGGAAAAGGCACGTCAGCAAAACTTGCCCGTGCCAAGTGATTTCGCAGATTTTCATCAAAACTATGAATGGGTGGGTTTACAACGTAACTTACGTATCTTGGGTGTATTTGCTCGCCTTAACCACCGCGACCATAAACCTAGTTATGTGGCTCATATGCCTCGAGTGATGACTTATATTCGTCAGGTCACACAACGCTATGGTGTTTTTGCCCCTCTAAATCGTTTGCTTAACCGTTTAGAAGGCATTCAAATTAAAGCAGGTTATACCTTTTGATCGAGAATATGAAAGCCATGTTGCTTGCTGCAGGGCGTGGCACACGCATGCGTCCGCTCACTGACCATACGCCCAAGCCTTTACTCAAAGTGGGTGGCAAGGCGCTTATTGTTTGGCATCTTGAACGTTTAGCTGCCGCTGGCTTTAAAGACGTTGTCATTAACCATGCTTGGCTGGGCACACAAATTGAGTCTTATTTAGGTTGTGGCAATCAGTGGGGGCTAAATATAGCGTACTCAGCTGAAACCACTGCACTTGAAACAGCTGGCGGTATCGCCAAAGCCCTACCTGACCTTGGCAAAAAGCCTTTTTTAGTCATGAACGCTGATATTTGGTGTGACTGGAACCCTGCCGAGGCCTTCATTGAGCAAAGACGACTTCAAGACAACCCAAAACTTTTAGCGTGGTTACTGTTGGTAGACAACCCTACTTTTCACCCAAACGGTGATTTTTACCTAAAAAACGATGGTTTTGTGGGTGCCCCCATAATTGGCGAAAAGCAACCCATTCATACAAATAATCTTTGCCTCACCTTCAGTGGCATCGGTATTTATAACCCGCAACTATTTGAATCAGTTGTTGCTGGGCAGGCTGCAAAGCTCGCCCCTTTGTTAAAACAAGCCATGCTAACTCAACGTGTCAAGGGCACCAAACATGCTACGCAGTGGGTCGATGTCGGTACACCCGAACGTTTGACGCATCTTAATCAGCACCTCTTCTCTGGCTAACCAATCGAAAACCATATGTGTAGCCATTACACTATACGTATTGTTGAAGATGGCGTTATGCTTAAACATCCACGACACATCAAGCATCAGGAACGTTCATGGCATTAAACCCACGTAGCACACGAAAAGCATTTAAGCCCTCACCCTATAATACGCACCGTAACTCGCGTGGCTTACCACGTTGGTTGATATTGCTTGTTCTTGGCATATTAATCGGCAGCGGTGGTGTGATTTTATTGCAAACTAGTTACGGCCCGAAACGTTTAACCGTTTTAGAATCTGAAAAACTAACCTCTGATTTCACCGCGCTCACTTTAAAAGAGCAAACACAGCAAAACACCATCACGACATTAAATAGTCAGATAAAAAGCACCAAAACGGCTTCTGAGCAGTTGATCGCAGAGGCTCAAAATGAAGTTATGGCGCTTAAAAAGCAGATCGAACCTACCGAGCAAACATTAAAGGCTTTTAGACAAGCACTGGCTGACAACATGCGTTTTGAACCTGTTGCCATTTCAGCTGATACATTCACTCAATCTAAACAACAAGCATCAATTAACTTTCAATTGCTTTTTTTGCAAGACCCAAAAGATCAAACAGCCTTCCAAGGCACTGCTGATATTACTTTTGAAGGTCGCTACGCAAACGGTCGAGCGGGTGCAATCAAAACTGATTTATTGCCACTTGACGTGAACGCTCATCAACTCATTGAGGGTGGCCTTGAGTTTCCAGCTGGTTTTGTTGCGACTAAAGGCACGGTCAGAGTGTACAAACTTGACAGCAAGCGTGCGCTTGGCTGGCGTACATTTAACATTAAACAAATACCATGATGTGTAAATCTAAACGATTATCATTAACTCAGTTAAACTGTGTCATTAAATTTTGTTTATAAGTTTTTTGCTCTGTTAACTATCGGAATCTTTATGACAAGCACATCAAACCAACCCTACCCTAGCCACAGAAGCGAGCATGACTTATTGGGTTATCGTGATGTGCCGTTTAACGCGTACTATGGCGTTCATACATTACGTGCCATAGAAAACTTTGCGATCAGTGGTTTACCCATTTCTGCATCACCTGACCTGATTAAAGCGTTGGCTGAAATCAAAATTGCTTGCACCATGGCCAATCAAGAACTTGGCTTAATAGACCAAACCCGCGCTGAAGCCATCATAGCGGCTGCGCAAGAGGTTTTAAATGGTGCCTTACACGATCAATTTAAAGTTGACATGATTCAAGGTGGGGCTGGCACGTCGACAAACATGAATGCCAACGAAGTCATTGCCAACCGCGCATTAGAAATTATGGGGCACATGCGCGGCCAATATCAATTTTTACACCCCAACGAACACGTCAATATGAGTCAGTCAACCAATGACGTGTACCCCACATCTCTAAAACTCGCCACGTATCGGGGTTGTGAGCGTTTGCTCATTAACATGCAGTCTTTACAGGCTGCATTTGAACGCAAAGCAGTTGAATTTAAAGACATACTTAAGGTCGGTCGCACCCAACTACAAGACGCGGTTCCCATGACGCTTGGGCAAGAGTTTTTTACCTATTCTGTTATGGTGGGTGAAGATATTTTGAGGCTACAAGAAGCCTTACCGTTAATTTGTGAAATCAACTTAGGCGCCACAGCAATTGGTACGGGTATCAATACCCACCCAGACTATGCTCGCGTTGCACGTGAGCATTTAGCAGAGGTATCAGGTTTACCTTTAATAACCTCACCCAATTTAATAGAAGCCACTCAAGATGTCGGCTCATTTGTGCAGCTGTCTGGCGTTCTTAAGCGCATTGCCGTCAAAGTATCTAAAATTTGCCATGACCTTCGTTTATTATCAAGTGGACCGCGTGCTGGCATCAACGAAATTAACTTGCCTGCTAAACAAGCTGGGTCAAGCATTATGCCCGGCAAGGTCAACCCAGTCATACCTGAGGTGGTCAACCAAGTAGCTTACGAGGTTATCGGTAACGACATCACCATTACCTTTGCAGCCGAAGCAGGCCAACTACAACTTAATGCCTTTGAACCTATCATCGCCTATTCAATGTTTAGAAGCGTGTCGCACTTAACCAATGCCCTTCATACCCTAGAAGTTAACTGCGTAGATGGCATCACCGCTAACTTACCTGTTTTACAAGAACATATGGACCGATCGATTGTTTTGGTGACCGCCCTAAACCCATATATCGGCTACCAAAACGCCACTGATGTTGCAAAAGAAGCCCTAGAAACAGGCAAACGTGTTTACGATATCGTGCTCGAGCGCGGCTTACTTGAACAGGCTAAACTTGATCAGATTTTGAAACCCGAATCTTTAACATCACCTCGATTGATGGTACTTTAAGTTTTTTTAAGGCCCCTTCATGGCCTGCCCTGAGTCTATTAATGCGCAGGCTCTTTAATTAAGCCCCCTCATTTTGCAAACCACTAAATTTTTATTTCCAACAGATGCTCAACTTAGGCCCCGTATATCTGTACGCGGGCTTTTGTTGCTTGGGGCGCTTATTCATTTTGGGTTTTCAGCGCTACTCAACCTTTCGGTTGACGAAGCTCATTACGCGCTTTATGCCCAACGCTTAGCGCTAAGCTATTTTGATCACCCGCCACTCGTCGGCTGGGTTCAGTGGCCTTTGGTTTATGGCAATGCACCCGATTGGGTGTTGCGACTCATCCCACAAGCGTGTTGGTGGCTGGCTAGCGTCATGGCTTGGCATTTGGCCGAAAAACTCAGACTTCTTATACCCAGTTGGGCAAATACCATTCCTCGGGGCGCAGCCGGCAGATGGGCCGTGATTTCAATTTTAGTCGCCCCCGTCATGCATGTTCTTGGGGTTGGTTTACTGCCCGATACGCTACTACTGGTAGTCGTATTGGGCATCATGCAAACCACTTTGCAGCTTATTACCGCCCACACCAAAAACATCACATCACATTCAACGGCCTTGCCCTCACTCAAGTATTGGCTGATTCTAGGCGTTTGGCTGGGCCTAGCCGGCTTGAGTAAATATACGGCAGTACTTTTTGCTATAGCAGTGGCGGGCGCATTAATTTTAAATTTAGGTTGGAAAGTACTCGCGCAACGAGGTCCTTGGGTAGCCGTTCTCATCGCCAGCATCATGATTTCACCCGTTTTAATTTGGAATGCTCAACACG
>ERZ888423.393-NODE-393-length-45480-cov-12.517468_pt1 | contig 45480 bp, 42 predicted proteins | sample MGYA00520523_ERZ888423 | MGnify/ENA primary metagenome ERZ888423 (study PRJEB32303, sample SAMEA104408611) | aquatic metagenome | biome: Brackish water; feature: Pelagic; material: water | place: Baltic Sea | collected 2014-06-08T10:24:00 | depth 30,27 m ... | reverse complement strand
CCGGCGCCGAAGCGGGCCGGCGCGCCCGCCTCCATGGCCGCCAGCATCGCCATCGCGCCATGGGACCAGCCAAGCAGGGCGACGCGGTCGGCGCGGACGAAATCCTGCGCCTGGAGCCAGGCGAGCGCGCCGTAAGCATCGAACGGCCGGTCGCTGTGGGCGTCGATCGGCCGCTCCTTCAAGTCGCAGACGCTCCGGTAGCCGCGCGGCGTGAAGCCATCGACCAGCAGCACGACATAGCCCCAATCGCCCAGCCGCTCGAGCCAGGCCCGCATCGTGCCATGAAGATTGCCGGACTTCCCATAAGCGCCGGAACAGCCGTGCATCATGACAACGGCCGCATGCCGTCCCGGGGCCGCCGGCCGCGACAGCAGACCCGCAAGCTCTGTCCGGCTGGCGTCGAGGCTGGGGAAGCGGACCGCCGTCGTTTCAGCGGCGCGGAGGCCCACAACCGGCATGAGCAGCAGGACGAGCGCCAGCGCGATCCGGCGCGGCCAGGCGCGGGTTCCTCTGACGACGTTCGACATGGCCCGCCGGGTCCTCCGATACTTGCCGCGCCAGTCTGATCCTGCCGCGCCTGAAATGCGAGGTGTCGGTTCATGAATGACAGCACGGCGACCGCATGCCGGCGGCTGCGGCCAGTTGCCTCGCGCCCCGGCCCCGTGCGACGCTTTCGCCGACCCGAAACGCCATTGCTCGAGGACCGCCGCCGCCATGACCGACGCCTTTCGCAACGATCCCGTCCGCCGCATGCTGGGGGGCCGCGCGCTCGCTGAAATGCTGAAGCTGGCCGGCGGCGCGCCGATGTTCGGCATGGGCGGCTTCCAGTTGCTGCCGTTCTATGACGCCGTGCGCGAGCTTGGCCTGCAGCATACGCTGATCAACGACGAACGCTGCGGCGCGTTCGCCGCCGACGCCTGGTCGCGCGTCACCCGGCGCGTCGGCGTCGTCGATGCGACGCTCGGGCCGGGCGCGACCAACCTGACGACGGCGCTGGTCGAAAGTCTGAACGCCGGCGTGCCGCTGGTCGCCATCGTCGGCGATGCGAACCGCCAGCACGCCTGGAAGAACATGACCCAGGAAGCGCGCCAACTGGAAATCCTGGCGCCCTGCGTCAAGGACGTGATCCGCGTCGAGGTCGGCGAGCGCGTGCCGGAGCTGGTGCGCCGCGCCTTCGCGGTGGCGACGTCCGGCCGCCCTGGCCCGGTCATTCTGGATGTCCCGGAAGATATCGCCCACGGCGAATTCGATTATGAGGCAAGCGACTTCTATTTCGACGAAGCGACCTTGAGCATCCCATCCAGGACCTCCCGTCCAGGCCGGGCCGCAACCTTACAGGCGGCCGAGTTCCTGCGCGGCGCCAAGCGGCCGATGATCCTGGTCGGCGGCGGCATCCATCTCTCGAATGCTTACGCGCCGCTTTTGCGCCTGGTCGAGCAGGAAGGCATCCCGGTCGCCCACACCATGAGCGGCAAGGGCGGCATCGCCTGCGTGCATCCGCTGTCGGCGGGCCTCTTCGGGCGCTATGACCGGATCGCCAACGACCTGATCGGCCAAGCCGACTGTCTGCTGGTCGTCGGCTGCAAGCTAGGCGAGATCGCGACCAAGCGCTTCTCCCTGCCGCTTGGCGGCAAGCCGCTGATCCATCTGGAAGTCTGGCCGGAGGAAATCGGCCGGACGACGCCGCCGACGGTCGCGCTTGTCGGCGACGCGGGCGAAGGCCTCGCCGATCTGGCGGACGCGCTGACGGACGGCGCAAGCGCCCGCCGCGCCGCCCGCGCCCAGTACGGCCAGGAAGTCCAGACCAAAATGACCGCCTGGATCGAGGGCGCCGAACCGCGCTACGGCGCGACGGAACGGCCGATCAATATGGGCCGCGTCATCCGCGAGTTGATGAACGTCCTGCCGGCCGACGGCATTCTGGTCGCCGACGGCGGCTTCGCCGGCCATTGGACCGGCCTGCTGTTCGACACCAAGCAAGCCGGCCGGACCTATGTGCCGGATCGGGGCTTCGCCTCCATCGGCTACGGCCTGCCGGGCGCGATCGGGGCGCAGATCGCGGCGGGCAAGGACCGGCCGGTCTTCGCCCTGACCGGCGACGGCGGCTTCAACATGACGCTCGGCGAGTTGGAGACAGCGCGCCGCCTGAAGCTCGGCCTGACCATGATGGTCGTGAACAACGCGGCCTCGGGCTATGTGAAGGCGCTGCAGCACGCGATGTATGGCGGGCGCTACCAGTCAAGCGACCTTGAGGAAGTGAACTACGCCAACGCCGCCGAGGCGCTTGGCTGCCACGGCATCCGCGTCGAGGACCCGGAAACCCTGGCGGACGCCATGCGCCAGGGCATGGCGGAGAAGGACCGGCCGACGGTGATCGATATCGTCGTCACCCGCGACCCCGCGAAAATGCTGCCCGCCGTCGATAACCGCACGGCGCAAATCAAGAAAGGCGACCGGATCGCCTGATCCCAGGAAAAAGGAAACTCCCATGAATCGATTGGACGGAAAGGTCGCGCTGCTCTCCGGCGGCGCGCGGGGCATCGGCGCGGCGACGGCGAGGCTGATGGCGGAGGCCGGCGCCGCGGTCGTGATCGGCGATATTCTGGAAGATGCGGCGGCAGAGACCGTCGCCGGCATCAAGGCCGCCGGCGGCCGGGCGGCGGCAGTGCGCCTCGACGTGACCGCCGAAGCCTCATGGGCGGACGCCGTGGCGGCTGCGACCGGCAATTTCGGCAAGCTCGATATCCTGATCAACAATGCCGGCGTCTTCATCGGCCGCGACATCGAGGAAGCGACCCTGGAGGACTGGCAGAAGCTCGTCGCCGTCAACCTGACCGGCGTCTTCCTCGGCACCCGGATCGCGATCCCCGCGCTCCGCGCGGCGGGCGAAAGCTCCCGGCATGGCAGCGTCATCGTCAATACCTCGTCGATCGCGGGCCTCGTCGGGTCGCAGCTCGATCCGCTCTATTCGATGACCAAGGGCGGGGTTACGACCTTCACCAAGTCGACCGCGCTCAATCTGGCGCGCAAGGGCTACCGCATCCGCTGCAATTCCATCCATCCGGGCGTGATCGAAACCGATATGGGCGAGCAGACCTTTGTCGCCCGCGCCCAGCAGCGCCGCAGCAACGATGTCGAAGGCGCCCGCGCCGTCGCGCTCGCATCGCACCCGATCGGCCGCCTCGGTCGGGCGGAGGATATCGCGAACGGCATCTGCTTCCTCGCAAGCGATGACGCCGGTTTCATGACCGGCGCCGGGCTCGTCGTCGATGGCGGGTTGACGGCGCAATAGATCGAAGGCGGAGACCGATGATGATCTTCCGGCAAGCGACCGAGGCCGACCTGCCCGCCATCGTGACACTGCTGGCGGACGACCCCTTGGGCGCGGGCCGGGAGAACCCGGCGATGCCGCCCGACCGACGCTATGTCGCGGCTTTCGCCGCGATCGCCGCCGACCCGAACCAGTTGCTCGCGGTCGCGGAAGCGGACGGCGCCGTCGTCGGCACGTTGCAGCTCACGTTCCTGCCCGGCCTCTCGCGGCTTGGCATGTGGCGCGGGCAGATCGAGGCGGTCCGGATCGCCGAACGCGCCAGGAACGCCGGGGCTGGGCAAGCCATGTTCGAATGGGCGATCGAGGCCTGTCGCGCCCGGGGCTGCGGCCTTGTGCAACTGACCACGGATATCTCCCGCCCCGATGCTCACCGCTTCTATGAGCGGCTGGGCTTCAAGGCGAGCCACGCCGGCTACAAGCTGGCGCTATAGAGCGATCAGGCGGAGCGGATCAGCGTGCCGTCGCCCTGTTCGCTGAAGATTTCCAGCAGGATCGCGTGGGTGACGCGGCCATCCAGGATGACCGCCGCTTCGACGCCCGCGTCGACGGCGTCCAGGCAGGTCTCGATCTTCGGGATCATGCCGCCCTTGATGACGCCGTCGCGGATCATCCGCCGGGCGGTGTCCGCGGAAATGTCCGCCAGACGCTTGCCATCGCCGTCGAGCACGCCCGCGACGTCGGTCAGCATCAGGAGACGCTTCGCCTTGACGGCGGCGGCGACCGCGCCCGCGGCGGTATCGGCGTTGATGTTATAGGTGGCGCCGGCGCTGTCGAAGCCGATGGGCGCGATCACCGGGATCACGCCGGTCGCGGTCAATTGCATCAGGATTTCGCCGTTCACCCGTTCCGGGTCGCCGACAAAGCCCAGGTCCATCACCTTCTCGACGTTCGAATCGGTCTGACGGGCCGTGTGGGCGAGCTTCTTGGCGCGGATCAGGTTCGCATCCTTGCCGGACAGGCCGATGGCGGTGCCGCCGGCGCGGTTGATCGCGGCGACGATGCCCTTGTTGATGGCGCCGGCGAGCACCATCTCGACCACCTCGACGGTCGCCTTGTCGGTAACCCGGAGGCCATCGACGAAATCGCTCTTGATCGCAAGCCGCTTCAGCATGGCGCCGATCTGCGGGCCGCCGCCATGCACGATGATCGGAAAGGCGCCGATCTGCTTCAACAGCACGACATCGCGGGCGAACTCATCCGCCAGCGCTTCATCGCCCATGGCATGGCCGCCATACTTGATCACGACGGGAACGCCGGCATAGCGGCGCATATAGGGCAGCGCCTCAGACAGCACGCTCGCCCGGACGGTCCGATCGATTTCCATTTCGCTCATCAGGCTCCCCCAACATCAGTCGCAAACGCCGCCAGATGGGCGCGCAACTCGGCCATGCCGTCGCCCTTGGCCGCGCTCGTCATCAACACCACCGGATGAGCTGCCCGGCGCTTCGCCGCCGCCCGTTCGGTTTCCGCCAGCACGCGGTCCGCTTCCGCCGCCGTTATCTTGTCCCGCTTGGTCAGGACGATTTGATAGGATAACGCCGCATCGTCCAAAAGCGACATCATCTCCAGATCGCCGGGCTTGAAGCCGTGGCGCCCGTCGACCAGCAGGCACAGCCGCGCCAGTTTCGAGCGGCCGCGCAGGAAATCCCGGGTCAGTTTGGTCCAGTCCCGCACCTTGCTCCGGGAGACTTTGGCATAGCCATAGCCCGGCAGGTCGACGACGCGCAGCCGCCCGCCCAGATCGAAGAACACCAGGCTTTGGGTGCGGCCCGGCGTGTTCGATGCGCGCGCCAGATCCTTGCGGCCAAGCAAGGCGTTGATCAAGCTTGACTTGCCGACATTGGACCGGCCAGCGAAAGCGATCTCCGGCAAGGTCGGCGCTGGCAGATTGTCCAGCGCCTTCGATTCCCACAGAAACGTCGCTTCAGCCTGGAACAGCTTCCGGCCCGCTTCAAGCTCGGCGGCCGTCAGCGCCTTGGGGTCGTCCGGAAACTCGGGCATTGCGCCTCAGACCTTCTCCGCCCGCTTCTGCGCGCCCCGTCCGATCGGCACGCCCTGGCGCTTCATGATGAGCGCCTGCTGGCAGATCGAAAGGAAGTTGTTCCAAGTCCAATAGATCACGAGCCCGGCCGCGAAATTCGCCAGCAGGAAGGTGAAGACGATCGGCATTAGCGCGAAAATCTTCGCCTGGACCGGGTCCGTCGGCTGCGGGTTCAGGCGTTGCTGCAGGAACATCGTCAAGCCCATCGCCAGGGCCCAGGCGCCCAGATGCAGGAATGACGGCGGCTGGAAGGGCAGCAGGCCGAACAGGTTGAAGACGTTCGTCGGATCCGGCGCGGACAGGTCGGTGATCCAGCCGAAGAACGGCGCATGCCGCATTTCGATGGTGACGATCAGCACTTTATAGAGCGAGAAGAACACCGGAATCTGGATCAGGATCGGCAGACAGCCTGCCGCCGGATTGACCTTCTTGGTCTTGTAGAGCGCCATCATCTCCTGATTGAGCTTCTGCCGGTCATCGGCATAGCGCTCGCGCAGCTTCAGCATTTCCGGCTGCAGCGCCTTCATCTGCCCCATGGACTTGTAGGACTTGTTGGCGAGCGGGAAGAACAGGATCTTGATCCCGATCGTCAACGCCATGATCGCCAGGCCCATATTGCCGATATGGCCATAGAGCCAGGCAAGCGCCTTGAAGAACGGCTTCGTCAGGAAATAGAACCAGCCGAAATCGATCGCGAGATCGAAGCGCTGGACGCCCAGTTCCTCCTCATACCGATCGAGCAGGTTCACTTCCTTGGCGCCGCCGAAGAAGCGGTGCATGAAGCTGGCCGACTGGCCGGGCGGAACGACGACGCCGGCCTCAGTCGCATAGTCGGTCTGGAAGCGATCCGCGCCGCCGGACGCATGATGCAGGAAGCGCGCTTTCACCGGCGCTGTCGGGTCGGGAATGATCGCCGCCAGCCAATAGACATCGGTGATGCCGAGCCAGCCGCCCGTGGTCGGCTCTTCGACGACGCCCTTGGCGCCGTCGTCCATCAGGTCGTCGTAGTTGAGTTCCTTCAAGCTGCCGCCCAACACGCCGAGCGGGCCTTCATGCAGCACGAACAACTGGCTGACCTTCGGCAGGCCGGTGCGCGACACCAGGCCATAGGGGCGCAGGGTCTGGGGCCGGTCGCCGCCGTTGCGCACGCTGTCCTCGATCGTGAACATATAGCCGTCGTCCAGACTGACCTTGCGCTCGAACACAAGGCCGGTTTCGCCGGTCCATGTCAGGAGGATGCTGTCGCCGGGGGTCAGGGCCTTGGCGGTCGTCTGCCATGCGGCGTCGGCGCCGGGGGCGGCGCCCGGCTGCTCGCCGATCCAGCCGAATTCCGCGAAGTAGCCATCAGGCCCGGAGCTCGGCGAGAGCAAGGTCACGGGCGGGCTGTCCGCACGGTTGAACTGGCGATATGTGGAGAGCGTCAGATCGTCGAACCGGCCGCCTGTCAGCGCGATCGAGCCGGAGATGCGCGGGCTTTCGATGTGGATGCGCGGGCTTTCGCCGAGCGCCGTCACCCGGTCCTTCAGGACCGCGGCGATTCCGCCCGCGGCCGGCGCGGCGCCGGCGACCGACCCGGCGCCGGCGGCGGACGGAAGCGCGACGTCGGACGCGCCATCGGTCTGCCCCGGGGTCGCGCCCGCAGCAGTCTCTGTCGCGGTCCTGACGGGCGGCGCCGGCGGCGGGAACAGAAAATTCCAGCCGAGCAGCACGCCGATCGACAACGCCATCGCCAAAATGAGGTTGCGTTGCTCCATCGCACGAAAAATCCCGGTTGGTTGATAGGGGTCAGGCGGACGGCGCCCGCAGGGAAGAGAAGGTTTGGACTAAGCGGGCGGATGCTTCAAGTCCGGAATGGGATCGTAGCCAGCGCCGCCCCACGGATGGCACCGCGCCAAACGCCGCAGAGACAGCCATCCGCCGCGCCAGACGCCGTGACGCCGCACCGCGGCCACGGCATAGGCGGAGCATGTCGGCTGGAACCGGCAGGAGCCGGGCGTGAACGGCGAAATGCAGTAGCGATAGACATAGACCGGCGCCAGGACTAGTCCATGCAGGACGCGCTTCATCGCCCGCGCCCCGCAAGCTTGCCGTTGACCTCTACGAAGGCGCGGCCGAGATCGCGCTTCAAGGCGTCGAACGGATAGTCGATCGTCAGCGTCCGTCCGATCAGCACATAGTCGCAGCCGCTCAGCCCAAGCGCAGGCGCCACTTCGCAGGCAGCAGCCTTCAATCGGCGGCGGGCGCGATTGCGCGCGACCGCATTGCCGACCTTCTTGGAACAGGTAAAGCCAAGCCGCACCGCTGACGCCGATGGCTCGGCGCCGTCCGGGCGACGAAGACCCTGCAAGCCGAGGCTGGCGCCGCCAGCCTTGCGGCCACGCGCCGCCGCCAGGAATTCCTGGCGCTGTTTCAGCCGGCCGATCGTCCCGCCCGCGGTCATCAGCCTACGCGGAAACGCGCTTCCGGCCTTTGGCGCGACGGCTCGACAGGACGCGGCGGCCGCCGACCGTGGCCATCCGCGAGCGGAACCCATGGCGGCGTTTGCGAACGAGGACGCTCGGCTGGTAAGTGCGCTTCACGGCAAAATGCTCCGGCAAGACGTGCAACGGCCGAGCATACCGGCCGATCACGCAGAATTCAAGGCGCTATAACGAAGCGAGGCTTATAGTCGATTTTCCGCCGCCGGGTCAATGATTGCGGAACGGCGCACACTGGGGCGGTTCACGAACATCTGACTGGCCATGCGTCCCGACGCGCCCAAGATGCACGAGGCTGGCTGAATTGCAATGACGAAACTGGACCGGAAAATGCCTGGCGCCGAACCTTCGACAGCCGATGCGACGGCGCAGCCCGCCTGGAAGCGGCTCCTTCCGATCGCGGTCCTGGCGGCCGGCGCGGCGGCGTTCTTCGCTTTCGGCGGCGGCGAATACGTCAGCCTGGAGCGGCTCGGCGACAACCGCGATGCGCTGCAAGCCTGGACAGGCGCACATCCGCTGCCGGCGGCGGCGCTCTATACTCTCGCCTATATCGTCGTCATCGCCCTGTCGCTGCCGGTCGGCGCCCTGTTGACCCTGGCAGGCGGCTTCGTCTTCGGAACCTGGATCGGCGGCAGCTTGACGGTCGTCGGCGCGACGATCGGCGCGACCGTGCTGTTCATCGCCGCCCGCACCGCCTTCGCGGATTATTTCAAGGCCCGCATGGGCGCGACCGTCGCCAGGATGGGCGACAAATTCCGGCAGGACGCCTTCTCCTATATCCTGGCGCTCAGACTTGCGCCGATCTTTCCGTTCGTCGTCGTCAACGTGGCCCCGGCGCTCGCCGGGGCGCCCTTGAACGCCTATGTCGCGGCGACGGCGATCGGGATCGTCCCCGGCACGTTTGTCTACGCCAGCGTCGGCGCCGGCCTCGACGCCATCTTCGCGGCCGGCGGGACGCCCGATCTCGGCGTGATCTTCCAGCCAGAGGTGCTGTTGCCCCTCGCGCTCCTGGCGCTGCTGGCATTGGCGCCGACGGCGTGGAAATACCTGAAGCGGCGGAATTCGTCCGACGTTTGATTGCATCGCGCCTGAAAACCGACGACCCTGCCGGCCATGATCCGCGCCCATCTGTCCAGCATGTCAGCGCGCCTGCTGATCCTGACGATCGCCTTCGTGATGTTGGCGGAGGTGCTGATCTTTGCGCCGTCCGCCGGACGCTTCCGGACGGTCTATCTGCAAGAGCGCCTTGCGACCGCCCACCTGGCGGGACTGGCGCTGGAGGCGACGCCGACCGGCAAGGTCGACGCCGCGCTCGAGGCGCAATTGCTGCGCCATGTCGGGGCCTACGCCGTCGACATCCGGCTCGGGCCGTTGACGACGCGGATGCTCGGCGGCGCCATGCCGCCCGAGCCGGACATCGACATCGACCTGGAGCGCGAAAGCCCGGTCGCGATGATCATGAACGCCTTCAAGACCTTCCTCAGCCCCAAGGACACGATCCTGCGCGTCGCCGGACGGTCGCCGAAGGATCCCTCCGTGCTGGTGACGGTCATCATCCCCGAAGCGCCGATGCGCATGGCGCTGATCGACTATTCCCGGCGGATTCTGCAATTGTCGCTGGTGATTTCAGCGATCACGGCCGGCCTTGTGTTTCTCAGCCTGCGCTGGCTGATGGTCCAGCCGATGGGCCGGCTGACCGACGCGATCATCGCGTTTCGCGCTGCGCCGGAAGACCCGACGCGCGGCGTCCGACCGTCCGGCCGGCTCGATGAGATCGGCGTGGCGGAGCGGGAACTGGCGGCGATGCAGCGCGACCTCCGCCAGGCGCTCGCGCAGAAAGCCCGGCTGGCGGCCCTGGGCGAAGCCGTCGCCAAGATCAATCACGACCTCCGCAACATCCTGTCCTCGGCGCAACTGGTCTCCGACAGCTTGCTCGATTCGGGCGATCCCAAGGTGCGGCAGATGGCGCCGACCCTGCTCCGCGCCATCGACCGCGCCGTAGCACTTTGCCGGGACGTGGTGCGCTATGCCCGGACCGGCGAGGCGAAGGTGCGCAAGGCCCGCCAGGACATCCGCGCGCTGCTGGACGACGCGGGCGAGGCCGCCGTCGCATCGGCCGGCGGGCGCGCCGGCGTGACCTTCGAGAACCATGCGCCCGAGCAATTGTTCGCAGCGGTCGATCGCGCCCAGCTTGGCCGCGCCATCGAAAACCTTGCCCGGAACGCTTATGAAGCAGGCGCCGACGTTGTTTCGGTCAGCGCGACGCTCCAGCCGGACGGCCTGCGCATCGTCGTCGCGGATAACGGCCCCGGCATTCCGGCCGCGCTTGAGCCCCGGCTCTTCCAACCCTTCTCCAGCAGCGCTAAAACCGATGGCAGCGGCCTCGGACTCGCGATCGCGGCGGAGATCGTCGCGTCCCATGGCGGCCGCATCGTCCTTGCGCGGTCCGGCCCCGACGGCGCAGAATTCGCGCTGACGCTGCCAACCTGATCCTATCCCGCTCTTGAGGAACGCCTGTAATGAACGACAAACGGCCGGAAGGCGTTTGGGACCCGAACCAGTATCTGCGGTATGGCGGCCATCGCCTGCGCCCGGCGATCGAGCTGTTCCAGCGCATCGACCTGGACGCGCCCGTGCGCTGCTGGGATATCGGCTGCGGCGCCGGCGAAATCGCGATCGCGATGACGGAACGCTGGCCGAACGCCGACGTTGTGGCGCTCGACGCCTCGCCGGAAATGCTGGCGAAGGGCAAGGCTTCGCCCGGCGGCGACAAGGTGAAATGGGTCGAGGCCGATATCGCGTCCTGGTCGCCCGATCAACCGGCCGACGTGATTTTCTCCAACGCCACCCTGCAATGGCTGGGCGATCACGAAAACCTGTTCCCGCGCCTCATGCAGTGTCTGGCGCCCGGCGGCGTGCTGGCCGTGCAGATGCCGCTTTCCTGGGGCCAGACCTCGCACCGCCTGCTCCGCGAAATCCTGGCCGGCGGCAATGGCGGCAAGGGCTATGGCGACACGGCGCTGCAGACCAGCGTCGCCCGGAAATGGGTCGATGAAGCGGAAGTCTATTTCGACCGCCTCGCTCCCTATGCCGCCCATGTCGATATCTGGGAAACCCATTACCTGCAAGAGCTTTCCGGGGACGATCCGGTGCTGGAATGGGTCAAGGGCTCGGCCCTCCGGCCGGTGCTGACGGCGCTCGGCGAAGCAGGCGCGGCCGCATATCTCGCGGAATATGGCGCGGCCCTCCACGAGGCCTATCCCAGGCGCGCCGATGGCAAGACCCTGTTCCCGTTCGGCCGGCTGTTCATGGTGGCGCGTTCGAAGACATAGGGCCTGGCGCGGGGCCGCGCTGGGACCGGCGCGGCCTCGATCGGAATTGAAAATCGTGGCGGCGTGCTTCAAGCTTGTGGGCGTGGGCGCAGCTCGCGCGCCGGAGCCATAACTGGGGAGCGCCCGCCATGCAGCCGCTTTGCGTCCTGGTCATCGGACACAAGAACACCTCCCCGGGCGCAGTCAATCCGGCGAGCGGCGTCAGCGAATTCGTCTTCGGCGAAGCGCTGGCGGCGCGGATCGCGGCAAAAGTCCGCGGCGTGCGCATCCAGGTCGTCTATCGCCGCACCTACGAAACCCTGCCCGGCGATGTGAACGCCTTCGGCCCGGATTTCGTGATCTCGCTCCACGCCAACAGCTCCGGCAACGGCCGCGCCAGCGGCACGGAGACGCTGTACTACCATTGCTCCAGCCGGTCCAAGGCGCTGGCCGAGATCGTGCAGGCGCGCCTCGTCGCCGCCCTCGGCCTCCGGGATCGCGGCGTCGTCGCGCGCACGTCGTCGGACCGTGGCGGGCTTATCCTGGCGGGCACGCACGCCCCCTGCGTCATCGGCGGGCCGTTCTTCATCGACAAGAACAGCGACTATGAGCGCGCCGTCCAGCGCTTCGATGCGCTGGCCGCCGCTTATGCCGCCGCGATCGAAGACTATGCCGCGACCCTCGACCGCCCGAGCGCGCCCGGCGGTCCCGGCCCGGATGAAGCCGAGACCCTGTCGCGGCGGCTTCGCGCGCCGGCCGACCATGGCGTCGAGCATTACATCGTCGACCGCGGCCAGATCTACATGGCCGCGACCGGCGGGCGGGTCGGGCTGATCGGCGTCAGCTGGTACGGCCTCGACACGCCGGACTGCGCGCCGCACGGCCTCTGGACCGGCCGGCGCCTGTCCGACGTGATGCAGCAGGTCCATGCGGCCGGGTTCACGGCGATCCGCATCCCGGTTTCGCCCTGGACGATCCGCCCGGGCCGGCGGCCGGCGGATTGGGCGCTGCAATACGGCGCCGACGGCCGCGCCGTGCTCGAAGCCACGGTCCTGGCCGCCTGGAATGCGCAATTGTTCGTGCTGCTGGATTTCCACACCTTCGATCCCGGCCGCTTTCCGGGCGGGCATGCGCCAGGCCCCAACGATCCGCAAGGAACCTATTCCGAAGCGCAGTGGCGGTCCGATCTGGTCGCATTGGCGGATATGGCGCGCAATTACCGGAACGTCGTCGGCATCGAGCTGTTCAACGAGCCCCATGGCCTGACCTGGGCCGAATGGCGGCCGATGGCGGAGCGGGCGGGCCAGGCCGCGCTGGCGACGCATCCCGGCCTTATCATGTTCATCTCGGGCGTCGCCAGCGTCTCCGGCAGCTTCTGGGGCGAGGACCTGACCCTGGCCAGAAGCCAGCCGATCGACCCTGCCTTCATTCCGGCCGCCAAGCGGGCCTACATCCCCCACACATATGGGCCGGACGTCTTCAATCAGCCCTATTTCAACCAGGGCGGCTTTCCCGCGAACCTGCCGGCCATCTGGGACCGGAAGTTCGGCTTCCTCGACGGTCAGGACTGCGTGTGCATCGGCGAGTTCGGCGGCCATGGCCGTCCGGGAACCCAGGACGCCCAGTGGCAGGAGGCGTTCGTCGACTATCTCGCGTCCAAACAGTCCATGCCGTTCAACTGGTTCTATTGGTGCCTGAACCCCGAGTCGGGCGATACCGGCGGCTTGTTCGAAGCCGATTGGCGGACCTGGCGCGCCGACAAGCTGGCGCGGCTCCGGCGGATCATGCCAGCCCCGGCGGCCGGCCCAGGGTTTCCTCGAAATACGTCACGGTCTCGAGGCGTTCGCCGACCTTGACCTGACGCAGCGCCTCCTCGTCGTCCTCGGCGCAGTGCATGTTCACGACGACGCGCCAGTCGTTGCGGTCCATCGCGAGGCCGTGCTTGGCGGCCTCGTCTTCCGCGATGCCCCATTGCTTCGACAGCATCTCCGGCCCGCCGGGAATGCCGGCGCCGATCGACAGCACGCCGAGCCCATGCCGGCCGGCCGCCATCATGCCGAACGGCGTGATGGTCGACGCGACCGCAATCGGGATCCGCTCGGACCATGGCGCCAGATGCAGCCGGCCTTCGCGGAGCGTGAACCAGTCCGTCTCCATCGTGACCGGCTCTTCGCACTTCAAGAGCGCGACGATCGCATCGAGCGCTTCGACCATGCGGCGGCGCTGATCGAGCGGGTTGATGCCCATCATGTAGGCGTCCGACGGCAGCGCGCCCGGCCCGCAGCCCAGCATGGTGCGGCCCTTGCTCATGTGGTCGAGCTGCACGAAGCGCTGCGCCACCAGGAAGGGATGATGATACGGCAGGGACGTGACGCCCGAGCCAAGCTTGATCGAGCGGGTGCGCTGGAGCGCGGCGGCGATGAAAATCTCCGGCGCGGCGATGGTCTCCCAGCCGGCGGAGTGATGCTCCCCGATCCAGGCTTCGTCAAAGCCCAGATGATCGAGCCATTCGATCAACTCCATGTCCCGATCCATGGACAGGGTCGGGTTTTCGCCGACCGCATGAAACGGCGCCAGAAAAATGCCAAAGCGCATGCCACGTCGGGCCATTGCCGATCCTCAATCTACTTGCTGCCTGAAGCGCCCATATTGCGCTGACAGGCGCGCCGCGGGCAAGCGGCCCTGGGCGCCCGGATGCAATCCCTGGATCGACGGGGCCGCCTTCGCGCAGGACGCGCATGTTCGGCGCAGCCGACTGGCTGCAGCTCGCGCCAGTCGGCCGGCAAGGGCGGGCTGAAACGGGCCAGGTCGTCAGTGCAGCCGGAAATCGCCGTTCGCAAACCGCATTTCGACCGGCGAAATCAGGCCCTTGGCCGCGACGCGGACCGAATGGATGCGCCCGTCGATCTCCCGTTCCCAAAAGGTCAGAAACTTCCGAAGGACAGGGAAACTGGGCGCCTGGTCGAACTTCTGGAGGATAAAGGACTGCAGGAGCCCGGGATGATCGGGCATGTGGTACAGGATTTCCGTCGTCGTCAGACGGTAGCCCTGCAACTGGCGTTCTATATCTCGCATGATCGGGTCCTTCCTTCGGTTCGAACGAAGGCCGATTGCGCGGCGAGCGAACGCCGAAGGCCGCTGGCGCGGCGCCTCGAAGCATGAGGCGCGAAACGCCCGTCATTTCGGCTGGGCCGCCCGCGACGCGATTCGGCCCCTGACGCTAGGTCAGCCGGAAGAATGCCGACGAAAAATTAAAAGATCAACAATTTCATGCCATTAGCAGCCTTTTGCGCCAAGTGCTGCCAGGATTCGCCGCCGCAATTAGCAGCCACCCCCTCCGAGTGCTAATTTTTTCCTTGCATCGCTTCCGGCGAGAGCCTACATCGCCTTCAACCGAACTGACTGCATGGCGCAAGCCGCGGTCGGCGTCGGGTTATCATGCTAACGACCCAATATTCAGAGAGAGGGCTCCCATGGCTGTGAATTTCAGGCCGCTGCACGACCGCGTTTTGGTGCGTCGCGTAACCCAGGATCAAAAGAGCGCCGGCGGGATCATCATTCCCGACAGCGCCCAGGAAAAGCCGCAGGAAGGCGAAGTCATCGCCGTCGGCGGCGGCCGCATCGACGATAACGGCGGCGTGCACGCGCTCGACGTTTCCGCTGGCGACATGATCCTGTTCGGCAAGTGGTCCGGCACGGAAGTGAAGATCGAAGGCGAGGAACTCCTCATCATGAAGGAGAGCGACATCCTCGGCATCATCGAGACCAAGGGCAAGAAGAAGAAGGCCGCTTAACGCGCCTCATTCTCGACCCACAATAAAACCTTGACCGGTTCCGGCGCGCCCGATGGCGGCGCGCGCTCTGGTCGAATATCCAAAGGAGCCATTCCATGGCAGCGAAAGAAGTTCGCTTTAATACAGACGCCCGCGACCGCATGCTCAGGGGCGTCAACATCCTCGCCGACGCGGTGAAGGTGACGCTTGGTCCCAAGGGCCGCAATGTCGTGATCGACAAGGCGTTCGGCGCCCCGCGGATCACCAAGGACGGCGTGACCGTCGCGAAGGAAATCACCCTCTCGGACAAGTTCGAGAACATGGGCGCGCAGATGGTGCGCGAAGTGGCCTCCAAGACCAACGACGAAGCAGGCGACGGCACCACCACCGCCACCGTGCTCGCCCAGGCGATCGTCAAGGAAGGCGTCAAGTCGGTCGCCGCCGGCATGAACCCGATGGACCTGAAGCGCGGCATCGATCTGGCCGTCTCGACCGTCATCGCCGACCTGAAGAAGCGCTCCAAGAAGGTCAAGGACAGCTCCGAGATCCAGCAGGTCGGCACGATTTCCGCGAATGGCGAAAGCGAAATCGGCAAGATGATCGCCGAAGCCATGCAGAAGGTCGGCAACGAGGGCGTCATCACGGTCGAAGAGGCGAAGAGCCTCGAGACCGAGCTTGAAGTCGTCGAAGGCATGCAGTTCGACCGCGGCTATCTGTCCCCGTACTTCATCACCAATCCGGACAAGATGGTATGCGAGATGGAGAACCCCTACATCCTCCTGCACGAGAAGAAGCTGTCGTCGCTCCAGGCGATGCTGCCGATCCTCGAAGCGGTCGTGCAGTCCAGCCGTCCGCTGCTGATCGTCGCGGAAGACATCGAAGGCGAAGCGCTGGCGACCCTGGTCGTCAACAAGCTGCGCGGCGGCCTCAAGGTCGCGGCCGTCAAGGCGCCGGGCTTCGGCGATCGTCGCAAGGCGATGCTTGAAGACATGGCGATCGTGACGGGCGGCCAGGTCATCTCCGAAGATCTGGGCATCAAGCTCGAGAACATCACCCTCGACATGCTCGGCACCGCCAAGCGCGTCTCGATCGACAAAGACAACACCACGATGGTCGATGGCGCCGGCAAGAAGGCCGACATCAACGCCCGTTGCGGCCAGATCCGTCAGCAGATCGAGCAGACGACCTCCGACTACGACAAGGAAAAGCTGCAGGAACGTCTGGCGAAGCTCGCCGGCGGCGTCGCGGTCATCCGCGTCGGCGGCGCGACCGAAGTTGAAGTGAAAGAGCGCAAGGACCGCGTTGACGACGCCCTGAACGCCACCCGCGCTGCGGTTGAAGAAGGCATCGTCCCCGGCGGCGGCGCCGCCCTGATCTACGCGATCCGCTCGATCGCGAAGCTCAAAGGCGAAAACGAAGACCAGAACGTCGGCATCAACATCATCCGCAAGGCGCTCGAGACGCCGGCGCGTCAGATCGCCTCGAACGCCGGCGCCGATGCGTCGGTCATCGTCGGCAAGCTGAAAGAGTCGAAGTCCGAAACCTGGGGCTACAACGCGCAGAACGGCGAGTTCGTCGATCTGGTCAAGGAAGGCATCATCGACCCGACGAAGGTCGTGCGGACCGCCCTCCAGGACGCCGCGTCGATCGCCTCGCTGCTGATCACGACCGAAGCCATGGTCGCCGAAAAGCCGGAACCCAAAGGCGCTGGCGGCATGCCCGGCGGCGACATGGGCGGCATGGGCGGTATGGGCGGCATGGGCGGCATGGACTTCTAAGCCAGAGCCGACCCGTCGAACGCGGCCGCCGGACCTTCCGGCGGCCGCCAAGAGGCCGCGAGACCGAAAGGTTTCGCGGCCTTTTGCATTTTGGCCTTGCCTGCCGCGGGCGATCGCGACACCCTTTGCCCTCAAACGCCATCCGATCTGGACGGGGCAGACGATGCAGCGATTGCTATTGGACCGTCGGCAGGTCCTCGCGGGCCTGGTCGGCGCAGTCGGGGCCGCAAGCCTGCCCCTGCCCGCGCTATCGGCGCCAGTTCCGGACGACCTGACGCTCTGGCTTCAGGAAACCGTGACGGCGACGCCCGAACTTCGCGCGCCGGACCTGACTGGCGCGCCCGCCGATGCCGTGACTTCAGCGCTGCTCAAGGCGGGCGAAGGCATGACGCGCGCCTGGGGCCTCGACCCTTTCATCCCCGACTGGCGGACGGCGATCTCCAGCGTCCTGGTTCCGGCCAAATGCCAGGAGCGGCCGAGCTACCTGACGGAATATGCCGCGATCGCCGCCGACATCGAATGGTTGGCGACGCGCTTGGGCGACCATGCCTCGGCGATCGACATCCTGTCCTTCGCGGTATTCCCGGAGCCGATCGCAGCCGTCGCACGGCTTGGCCGGTATCGCGCCTTCATCCTCCACGAATTCGCCCGCTTCCTGATCGCGCAAGGCGGCTTCCGCCGCTTCGCGCCGCTGCAGAACTATGCGGGTTTCATGGGCGGGCCGTTTACCGGGCCGGACCTGCCCCATCGGGGGCTCGGGCGATGACATTGGGGGCGGTCGCCATCGTCGGCTCCGGCGTCGCGGGGACGACGGTCGCCAACGCCTTGCTCGACGGCGCCAAGGCGGAGCGGGTCGTGATGTTCGAAGCCGGGCCGGTCGCGCCGATGCGCGTCTGGCGATCATGGCTGGACCACGTGACGACGGGCGTCACGCCCTATGACGGAAATGAAGATATCCCGACCGAAATCGACGGCGATCCAAAAGCTTTCCTCGTGCCCGGCGCACGGCTGATGGCGGTCGGCGGCAGCACCCTGCATTGGGGCGGCTGGTGCCCCCGCTTCAAGCCCGAAGATTTCCGGCTCCAGTCAAACACCGGCAAGGCCCTGGACTGGCCGTTCGATTATGCGGCGCTGGCGCCCTACTACGACCGGGCGGAGAAGCAGCTTCGGGTCGCGGGCGACGGCCAGCGCAACGATCCGCCGCGCTTCGGCAGCGCCTTTCCGGTTTCCCCGCCGCCGTTCGCACAGAAGGACGGCCCCATCCTCGACGCCCTTGCCGACCTTGGCCTTGAAAATTACGGCGCCCTGCCGATCGCCCGCAACGGCGATTGCCAGACGACCGGCACTTGCAAGTACTGCCCCGTCGGCGGCCGCTATGACGCGACCATGGACCTGCCGATGGACGCGCCGCGCTTCACCTTGCGCGACCGGGCGCCCGTCATCGCGATTGAAATGCGCACGCCCGCCGCAGCGGCGGGTCTGCACTATCTCGATGGCCGGACAGGCGAAAGCGCCTTCGAAGCTTTCGACCACATTTTCATCTGCGCCGGCGCCATCGAAAGCGCCAAACTGCTGCTGGCTTCCCAGAACGCCCACTGGCCGGAGGGGCTTGGCAACCGAACCGGCCATGTCGGCCGTCACCTGGTCGCCCACTCCCTGATCGCCGCCACTGGCGCGACCCGGGCGAACCCCGACGCCATGGAACAGGAACTGGATTTCCCGACGTTGGAATGTCGCGCCTTCGATACGCCGGAGCATCAGGGCGAGGGCAAGTTCTATTTCGTTCGCGACGACCGGGGCAGCCGGGTCGATCTTGCCAAGGGGCTGGCGGAAGGCCGGTCGCCGGCGGAAATGGCGGCGCAACTGGTCGGACCGATGCGCCTGTCGCTCAGCGGCTTCATTGAAGAGTTCGCGAGCGCGGAGAATCGCCTCACGCTCGGCAGCGGACGCAACCGCTTCGGCCTGCCGAGGACCCGCATCGCCTACCGGACGCCCGATGGGACCCAGGCGGCGAAGCGCAAATGGGTCGCGAAACTGGATGAAATCCTGCTGGCGGCCGGCGTCGAACGGTCGAGCTTACAGCCAACCTTCCGGAACCCGCGCGCCGACCACGCTGTCGCGACCTGCCGGATGAGCCTGGCGCCCGCCGACGGCGTCGTCGACGGCGACTGTCGGGTGCATGACTGCGACAATGTGACGATCTGCTCGAACGCCGTCTTCCCAAACATATCGGCGGTCAACCCGACGCTGACACTGACGGCGCTGACGCTGAAAGTGATGGACGGTTTCTAGATGCAGCCGCTCTCGGGCGGCTCGCCCCTCAGTTGACGCCGAGGACGGCCCGGCGGAAGCGGGTCTTGACCACGGCCGCGTCCATTTCCCGGCGGAAGACCGGCGGCGGCGTCCGGTCGATGCGCAGGTGGATGAAGCAGGTATCATTGGCGCCGGCGAGCAATTTGCGGGCGTCCTCGACTTCTTCCATGGTCGTGACGCTGCGGCAGGTCTTGATGCCGGACCCAGCCGCGATCGCCGCCATGTCGACGCCCTGGGACGTGTGGCTCGCCTGATCGCCGGTTTCCTGATAGTGGCCGTTGTCGACGCAGACGATCGAAAGGTTCGGCGCTTTCGCGACCGCGACCGTCGCCAGCGACGACAGGTTCATCAAGAGCTCGCCGTCGCCCGTGACGACGACGACCTTCCGGTCGGGCTGCGCCAGCGCCAGACCAAGCCCCATGGCGGTCGCGCCGCCCATGGCGCCGGCCATGGTGAAGGTGTTGTCGGCGTCCTGGGTGAGCGCGCCGATATCCTTCGCGGAGCCTGCAAGGCCCGTGACGATCAGCATATCCTTGTGATCGGCCAGAAGGGCCGGGATTGCGATCTGTCGGTTGACGCCATCGGTCATGAAGAAGCTCCCTGGAAGCACGGCAAAATATCGATCGGCCGAAGATTAGCCGCTTAATCGGTCAAGCGGAAGCCTGCGTCGTCCTCGCGCACGGGCCGATCCGCCCTCACCCGGCTGGCTCGGGCGGCAGCGGAAAGATGCGATCGTAGGCCCAGTTATAGACGAAGGCGTAGACCACATAGAACGCCGCGAAAGCGATATCCATCAGGAACGCCTGCCAGAGCGAAATCTCGAGATGCCAGGCGATCAGCGGCATCAGGATCAGCAGCAGCCCCGCCTCGAACAGCAGCGCATGGCCGACACGGATGGCGATCGTCTTCTCGACGCTGCCCCGCAGCCAGCGCATGGCGTGATCGAACCCGAGATTATAGAGATAGTTCCAGAGAGTCGCGATGACGGAACAGCCAAGGCCGACGATCCCGATCGCCAGGAGCGACATGTCGAACGCCAGCGCGCCGAGCGGCGTGACGATCGCGAGGCCGATGATCTCGAACCAGACGGCATGCCGGATGCGGTCGCGGGTCGTGCGCATGAAAGCCCTCGTGTTGCTGAGACCGGCCTGTACCGGCGGCGATCGACCCATTCCGGCGCGACCGTCCCGCCTGACGTGCAACATCGCTGCGGCAGGCGCAAGGCGCCAGCGCAGGTCCGTGCTGTAAATTGGTCAAGCAGGGGAAGGCGACGGCGGCAGGCCGTGACTGCGGTCATAGTCGGCGACCGCGGGCGGGCGCCATGCCGCCAGGGCCGCGGGATCGGGTTTCAGGATTTCGATCCGCAGGGGATGGCAGCGCGCCACGTCGCTGGAATGTTCCTGACCGCAATCGCCGCCGGGACAGGTCGAGAGGCCGACCAGGAGATCGATTTCCGCGAACAGTTCCAAGAAATCGCCGGGCCGGACCGGGCTCGCCTTCATGAAATACTGGTGGGCCTTCCGGTCGAAGCCGGTGCACATGAAGACGTTCAGCACGTCATGCACCAGGGGCTCCGCCTCAGCCGGGGACAGATTTCCGCCAGCGCTCAAGGCGCGGGTCAGGTTGGAATGGCAGCAATGATGGTAGGGGTCGCCGCCGAGCAGCGCGTTGGTATAGGGATCGCAGCGCGTGCCGATCACGTCATGGACGCCAGCCCCGTCGGCGTCGAAGCCGTACCAATCGAGCGTATCCCAGGTGATCGTCGCCATGGGGCGGAGATAGGGCAGCGTGCTCCATAACCGGTCGCCGACGCCGACGTGGGTCCCTGAGAGCGCCCGCGTCTTGCCGGAGAAGAACCGCTCATCCAGGTTGGCGGCGTTCCAGAGATTCAGGTCCCCGACCTGCGGCCCTTCGATGCTGACGATCCGGATGAAATGCCCGGCCGGCGCCCGGATCGTGCGCGCGTCCCTGGGCGGCACGATGATCTCCTCGACCGTCTGGAGCGTCGTCCGGGCCTGACGATACACGCGCATGTCGGCGCTGGGCGCTGCGTCCGGGCGATAGACCGGCACGGGCGGCGCCGCCCGGCGCGCGTCGGCGTCGGCGGGGGCCGGCGATTGCGGACTGAGCTTCATGCGCGAGCCTCCTTCAGGTCAGGCGGTAGGACAGCGCTTCGGCGATGTGCGCCCGCCCGACATGGGGCGCGCCGGCCAGGTCGGCGAGCGTCAGCGCGACCCGAAGCACCCGGATATAGCCGCGCGCCGAAAGTCTGAGCCGGTCCGCCGCGGTTTCGAGCAGGGCTTTGGCCCCGGCGTCGGGCCGCGCCGAGGCCGTCAGGATATCGCCGTCGGCATGGGCGTTGACGCGCACCCCCTTCGGCGCGTTCAGCTTCCGGTAGCGCGCCGCTTGCCGCTCCCGCGCCGCCAGCACGCGGGCGGCGATTTCGGCCGAGCCTTCGGCCGGAGGCGGCAAGGCCAGGTCGGCCGCGGTGACGCGCGGCGCCTCGACCCGGATGTCGATCCGGTCCAGCAAGGGGCCGGACAGGCGGTTCATGTAGTCGGCGACGCATTTCGGCTGGCGGCCGCAGCCGCGCGCCGGATCGTCCGCATGGCCGCAGCGGCAAGGGTTCATCGCCGCGATAAGCTGGGTACGGGCGGGGTATGTCACGTGGCCAGTCGCGCGCGCCACGACGGCCCGACCGGATTCGAGCGGCTGACGCAACGCCTCCAGCACGCCTCGGGGAAATTCCGGCAGTTCGTCCAGGAACAGCACGCCATTGTGCGCCAGCGACACCTCCCCCGGCAGCACCCGGGCGCTGCCGCCGATAAGCGCGGGCATCGACGCCGAATGGTGCGGGTCCCGGAACGGCCGGTCGCCCAGAATGCCGCCGCCTTTCAACAGGCCGGCGATGCTGTGGACCATCGAGGTTTCGAGCGCCTCCTCGGGCAGGAGCGGCGGCAGGATGCTGGGCAGCCGGGCCGCGAGCATGCTCTTACCGGACCCCGGCGGGCCGACCAGCAGCACATTGTGGCCGCCGGCGGCCGCGACCTCGAGCGCGCGCTTGGCTGTCTCCTGGCCGCGCACGTCCTTCATATCGAGCGCCTGGGCGAACCGCTTCGGCGCAGCCGGCTTCGGCGGCGCGAGCGTCACGATGCCCTTCAGGTGGTTCAGAAGCGCCAGGAGCGAGGCCGGCGCCAGCACGTCGACGCCGCCGGCCCAAGCTGCTTCCGGGCCGTTGCCCGCCGGGCAGATCAGGCCGCGTTCCCGTTCCAGGGCGTTGAGCGCCGCCGGCAGCGCGCCGGGCACCGCCGCGAGCCCGCCATCCAGACCGAGCTCGCCAAGCGCCACCCATTCGTCCAGGGCGGCAGCCGGCGCCGCCCCCATGGCCGCCAGCAGCGCCAGCGCGATCGGCAGATCGAAGTGACTGCCTTCCTTGATCAGGTCCGCCGGCGCCAGATTGATCGTGACCCGCTCCAGCGGCATGGTCAGGCCAAGCGCGAACAGCGCGGCGCGCACCCGTTCCCGGCTTTCGGCGACGGCTTTATCCGGCAGGCCGACAATGGTGAAGGTCGGCGCGCCGCCGCCCGAAAGATGCGCCTGCACATCGACCGGAGCCGCCTCGACGCCCTGAAACGCGACGGTCGCGACCCGGGCGAGCGCGCCGGCGGACATCCGGGCTAGCCGCGCGCGTTCAGGCGGGCTTCGATCGCGTCCCAGATCAGGCCTTCAAGCTTGACGCCGTCGAAGCGGTTGATCTCCTGCAGGCCCGTCGGCGAGGTGACGTTGATTTCGGTCATGTAGTCGCCGATGACGTCGATGCCGACGAAGATCAGCCCCTTAGCTTTCAAGGCCGGGCCGATGGCGGCGCATAATTCCTTGTCGCGCCTGGTCAGGATGTCCTGCACGGCCTTGCCGCCGACATGCATGTTGGCGCGCGCCTCCCCGGCGGCGGGGACCCGGTTGATCGCGCCGACCGGCTCGCCCTCGACCAGAATGATGCGCTTGTCTCCGTCCCGCACCTCGGGCAGGTAGCGCTGGATGATGATCGGCTCCCGATAGAACTGGGTGAACATCTCCAGGAGAGAGGTCAGGTTCTCATCGTCCGGCTTGATATGGAACACGCCCGCGCCGCCATTGCCGAACAGCGGCTTCACGATGATGTCGCGATGCTCGTCCCGAAAGGCATGGATCGCCGCGCGGTCGGAGGATATCAGCGTCGGCGGCATCACGCCTTCGAAATGGGTGACGAACAGTTTCTCCGGCGCGTTCCGGACCTCGGCCGGGTCGTTCACGACGAGGGTCTTCGGGTGGACATGCTCGAGAATATGGGTCGCGGTGATGTAGCCCATGTCGAAGGGCGGATCCTGGCGCATCAGCACGACGTCCATCTTCGCGATGTCGATGGTCTCGAACGCGCCAAGGGTGAAGTGGCGGCCGACCTCGCGCCGCAACTCCAGCCGCCGGGCTTGCGCCGTGACGCGGCCGTCGCGGAAGGACAGGGCCTTCGGCAGGTAATGCCACAGGGCATAGCCGCGCGCCTGCGCTTCCAGCCCCATGACGAAGGTCGAATCGCCCGCGATATCGATGCTTTCGATCGGGTCCATTTGAATGGCGACAGCTAGGCTCATGACGGAAGACGCGCTCCTGGGGCAAGGTCGGCGGAAGGCGATATGATAGCGGCGTCGATCGGTCACGACTATGCCGCAATTGCAGGGCTTCAAATGCAGCGTCGAAAGCGCTACCTATGACGCCGTTTGCTCCGTCTGGAGGCGAAGACCATGCGCACCGCACTTATGTTGATCCTTGGCGCTTCCGTAGCGCTTGCCGCCTGCGGCGACCTTAGCAGCGATGGGACCGTGTTCCCGGAATCGAAGCGCATCCGCAAGGGCGGCACGGACGCCTACGATACGTCGCGCGATGAAAGCGTCTTCGGGAAAGGCGGCATCAGCATCGGCGGCGGCGGCGGCGAGGAAGAAGGCGTCGGCGGCGGGGGCGGGGGCGGCGTCGCGGTCAACAGCTACCTCTGGCGCGCATCGCTGGATACGGTGTCCTTTATGCCGCTGGCCTCGGCCGATCCGTTCGGCGGCGTCATCATCACCGACTGGTATTCGCCGCCCGAAGCGCCGAATGAGCGGTACAAGCTGAATGTCTTCATCCTGGACAGGCAGCTCCGGGCGGACGGCCTGCGGGTCGCGGTCTTCAAGGAAGAAGTCTCCTCGGGCGTCTGGCGCGCGGCGCGGCTCGATACCAAGACCGCCATCGACATCGAAAATCGCATCCTGGAGCGGGCGCGCGAGCTTCGCGTCGCCTCTGGCGGCCGGTCCGGCGCCGCCTGAGCGCAGCGTCAGGCTGGCTTCAGCCGCGCTTTGGCGGAAGGCCCGGGAGCCGCTAAGGTGATCGATCTTCGGATGGCGGCGCGATCGGCCGACGCGCCCCTCGGAGCATGGACTGTCCCGTCGGACGGGCGATATCGAAATCAAAAGGCGCGCCCCGTCCGGCAAGTCGGGCCGTCGCCGTTCTGGATAGTGTGGAGCGAGCAGCATGGCGCGCTATAATGTCGCCGAAGTCGAACCGAAATGGCGCGCGCGCTGGGAATCCGGCGAGGTCTTCAAGGCGACGGCGGATCCCGCGCGCCCGAAATATTACGTGCTGGAGATGTTTCCCTATCCCTCCGGCCGCATCCACATGGGCCATGTCCGGAATTTCACCCTGGGCGACGTGGTGGCCCGGGCGAAGCGCGCCCAGGGCTTCAACGTGCTGCACCCCATGGGTTGGGACGCCTTCGGACTGCCGGCGGAGAACGCCGCCTTCAGCGCCAAGGTCCATCCCGGAACCTGGACGCGGGAAAACATCGCGACCATGCGCGCCCAGTTGAAAAGCATGGGCCTGTCCTACGACTGGTCCCGCGAACTGGCGACCTGCGAGCCCGAGTACTACCGCCATGAACAGAAGATGTTCATCGACTTCGTGAAAGCCGGGCTCGCCTACAAGCGCGAAAGCTGGGTGAACTGGGACCCGGTCGAGAACACCGTGCTCGCGAACGAACAGGTGATCGACGGCCGCGGCTGGCGCTCCGACGCCCCGGTCGAGCGGCGGAAGCTCGCCCAGTGGTTCCTGAAGATCACGCACTATGCCGACGACCTGCTCGAGGCGTTGAAGACCCTAGACCGCTGGCCGGACCGGGTGCGCCTGATGCAGGAGAACTGGATCGGCCGCTCGACGGGCGCCCGCATCTATTTCCCGATCGTCGGCCGCGACGACCGGCTGGAGGTCTACACCACCCGGCCGGACACGCTCTATGGCGCATCGTTCTGCGCGCTCTCGCCCGATCATCCGCTCGCGGCCGAAGTCGCCGCGGCCGACCCGAAGGCCGCCGCCTTCATCGAACAATGCCGCAGCCTCGGCACATCCGAGGCCGCCATCGAAAAAGCCGAGAAGCTGGGCTTCGACATTGGCCTCAAGGTCCGCCATCCCCTCGACGCGGCCATCGAGCTGCCGATCTACATCGCAAATTTCGTGCTGATGGAGTATGGCGCCGGCGCAATTTTCGGCTGCCCGGCCCACGACCAGCGCGACCTGGACTTCGCGCGGAAATACGGTCTGGCCGTCACGCCCGTCGTGCTGCCGCCCGACGCCGACGCCGCGACCTTCCAGATCGCCGATACGGCCTATGTCGGCCCTGGCGCGATCTATAATTCCGACTTCCTGGACGGCCTGGACATCGAGGCCGCGAAGGCGGCCGTCGCCGCCAGGCTGGACGCCACGGGCTTCGGCCAGTCGTCCACCGTGTTCCGGCTCCGCGACTGGGGCGTCTCGCGCCAGCGCTATTGGGGCTGCCCGGTGCCGATGATCCACTGCGACGCCTGCGGCACGGTTCCCGTGCCCGAGGACCAGTTGCCCGTCACCCTGCCAGACGACGTCACCTTCGACCTTCCCGGCAACCCGCTGGACCGGCACCCGACCTGGAAACATGTCGACTGCCCGTGCTGCGGCAAGCCCGCGGTCCGGGAAACCGACACCTTCGACACGTTCTTCGAAAGCTCCTGGTATTTCTCCCGGTTCACCTCGACCCATGTCGCCGATCGGCCGTTCGATGCGGCTGAGCATGCCTACTGGATGTCGGTCGACCAGTATGTGGGCGGCGTCGAACATGCGGTGCTGCATCTCCTGTACTCGCGCTTCTTCATGCGCGCGCTCCGCGACTGCGGCTATGTCGACCTGCCGTCGGGCGAACCGTTCACCGGCCTCTTCACCCAGGGCATGGTCTGTCACGAAACCTACCGGGCGAAGGACGGCCGCTGGCTGACGCCGGACGAGGTGGAGAAATCCGGCGCGAGCGGCGCCGAGACCGCGACCGAGATCGCGACCGGCCAGCCGATCAAGCTCGGCCGGTCGGAGAAGATGTCGAAGTCGAAGAAGAACGTCGTCGATCCGGAGGCGATTCTCACGACCTTCGGGGCCGATACGGCGCGGCTGTTCATGATGTCCGACAGCCCCCCGGAACGCGACCTGGAATGGACGGAAGCCGGCGTCGAGGGCGCGTGGCGCTATATCAACCGCCTGTGGCGCCTGTTCGACGAGCCCGATGCCCCCATCTCGCCGGCTGGCGCGACGGCGCCGGCGACGTTCGGCCCGGCAGCGACGGCGCTCCGCCGCCAGACCCACAAGGCCATCGATGGCGTAACCGGCGACCTGGGGCGCTTCCACTTCAACCGGGCGGTCGCTCGCATCCGCGAATTGACCAATGCCCTCGCCGACGCCAAGGGAGACGGATCCGACCTCGCCTGGGCCTATCGGGAAGGCCTGGAAGCGCTCACGCGGCTCATCGCCCCGATCACGCCCCATATCGCCGAAGAAATCTGGCATGGCCTCGGCCACGCGGGCCTGATCGCCGACGCGCCCTGGCCGCTGGCCGACGCCGCTCTCATCGTCGACGATACGATCACGATCGCGATCCAGGTCAACGGCAAGCTGCGCGCCTCGATCGAAGCGCCGCGGGACATGCCCAAGGCCGAGCTTGAGGCGATCGCGCTCGCCGAACCCAACGTCGTCCGCAATCTGGACGGCAAGCCGCCCAGAAAGGTGATCGTCGTGCCGAACAGGATCGTCAATGTGGTCGCCTAGAAGCCTCATCGTCTGGGCGGCGCTGCTGCTCGGCGCCTGCGGCTTCCAGCCGCTCTATGGCGCGCGCGACGGCGGCGCTGGCGGATCGGCCGGCGGTCGCCTGGCGGTCGAGGTCTCCCGGATCGCGGAACGGGAAGGTCAGGTCCTGCGCGACGCCCTTGCCCGCGAGTTCGATGCGGGCGCGATCCCGGTCTATCGGCTGGACGTGACGCTGAGCGAAGAGATTTCGACGCTCGCGATCGACAGCCAGGGCGACGCTATTCGCCGCCGCATGACCCTGACGGCCAGATGGCGGCTGACGCCGCTCGACGCCGCCTCCGGGCGCGCCGCATTTTCCGGCAACGCCCGGGATTTCGAGGGGTTCAATGTGCTGGCCTCCGATTTCGCGAACCTGACCGCGGAACGCGCCGCGCGGGAGCGGGCGGCGCTGCGCCTCGCCCGCCGCATCGCCTATGACGCGACGGCGCGGACCCGCATCAAGCCGCCCGCATGAAAATCGCAGCCCGGGAGATCGAGCGCTTTCTGGCAAAGCCGCCCGACAGCTTGCGGGCCTGCCTGATCTACGGCGCCGACGCGGGCATGGTGCGCGAACTGGCGATCAAACTGGCAGAGACCGTGGCGCCCGACCTGGACGATCCGTTTCGCGTCACGGTGCTCGACGCTGCGGCGCTGAGCGCCGACCCGGCGCGCCTCGCCGACGAAGCAGCGGCGATGGCGTTCGGCGGCGGGCGGCGCGTCATCCGCCTGCGCGGCCTTGCCGGCGACCATGCCCGCCTGATTCAGGAGGTGATCGCGGCCCCGCCCGGCGACGCGCTGATCGTCGCCGAGGCTGGCGCGCTCCGCAAGGATGCGGCCCTCGTCCGCCTCTTTGAAGGGTCCGATACTGCCGCCGCCGTCCCCTGCTATGCCGATGAAGGCCGCGCCCTCCAGATGCTGCTGGACGCCGCCCTGAAGGACGGCGGCGTCACCCTGACGGCGGACGCGCGCGCCTATGTGCTGGCGCGCCTCGGCATCGACCGTTCGGCGACGCGGATGGAGATCGAGAAGCTTGTGCTCTATGCCGGCGCGGGCGAACGGCTGGAGCTCGAGGACGCGATTGACGCCGTCGGCGACGCAGGCGCCGCCGGGATCGACGACCTGGTCTATGCCGTGGCGGGCGGCGACATCACCGAAAGCCACAGGACGCTCGATCGGCTGCTGGGCGCGGGCGTGCAGCCGATCGCGATCGTGCGCGCCATCATGGGGCATTTCGCCCGGCTCCGCGCCGTCGTGGCGCGCGGCGAGACCCAGGGCCTGGAGCCTGCGCTCGCCAGCATGCGGCCGCAGGTTTTCTTCAAGCGCAAAAGCGCCTTCGAAGCGCAGGCCCGCCGCTGGAGCCGCGCCCGGCTTTCGCTCGGCCTCGACCGCCTGCTCCAGGCTGAACTTGAATTGAAACGCACCGGCGGCTCCGATGAACTGACGCTCTGGCGCGCCTGTTTCGATGTCGCCCGCGCCGCCGCCGCCCGGCCGCGACGTTAGATCAGCTTATCCGCCTTGGGGCGGACCTGCTAAACGAAGATCAACGACGACGGAAGGAAAGCCCATGCGTTGGACGATTTATGGCCTGGCCGGGCTGCTGCTGGCGCTTGCCGCCGGGATCGCTGTCCTGGCGGTTCAAGTGATCGACAGCGGGCCGTCCGAAGAAGGCGGCTTGCTGGGCCAGCCGACCATCGGCGGGCCCTTCGACCTGGTCAACGGCGACGGCAAGACCGTGACCGCGGCCGACTATGCCGGCAAGCCGATGATCGTCTATTTCGGCTATACCTACTGCCCGGATGTCTGCCCCGTCGATCTCGCCAATGTCGCGGATGCGCTCGACCTGCTCGCGCCGGAAGTCGCGGCTCGGTTCCAGCCGCTGTTCATCACCATCGACCCGGAACGGGATACGCCCACCGTGATGCGGGACTACGTGCAGAACTTCCATCCCCTGATGCAGGGACTGACCGGCAGCCTCGAGCAGATCCGGGCCGTGGCGCGGAACTATCGCGTTTATTTCGCCAAGGTGGAGAGCGACGGCGCCGGCCCCTACCTGATGTCCCATAGCTCTTACGTCTATGTGATGGACGCCAAGGGCGACTATGTCCGGCATTTTTCCCGCGGCGCTACCCCGGAAGACATCGCCGCCGCGCTCAAGGCGATGCTTTAGCGCAAGCGGATCGCATCAGCGTATGGCGCGCTCAGATGGCTTCGGCCTTTGTCTTCGCCGCCGCGAGGGCAGCGAGGATTTGCGCCGCGACAGCATCGTCCGTCGCGGAACGGACGCCGCCTGCGAGCAGGGAATTCAAGGCAAGCGCGTGCATCTCGATCACCGATATGACCAGGGGCGACGCCGCCCGCGACGGAACCGACATCATTCGATACAGGGAATCGGCGACCTGGCTCACCACATCGAAGCCGAACGAGCCGCCCTCGCCGCGCAGTTCGAACGCCATGTCCGAAATCTCATCGAGCGCCGCCGCACGATCGGCCTCGTTGCGCCGGGCGATCCCGGCCAATTTAGCCAGGCGGTCGGCGGATTGCCTGACGGTATCTTGATAAGCATCGCCCAGCCGCGCGGCGGAAGCGTCCGCCATGTCCAGAAGGCGCTTGAAGTCGCCCGCCGCCATCGGGGTCACTTTCGAGCGCGCCCTGTTGAAAGAGGGTCTGACGATTGCAGCGGCATTTGCGGTCATGGGCAGCCTCCCGGTATCAATGGTCCGGCGCGGATGGTCGGCCGGCCTGTCATAGCGATATGTGCTTTAAGAGGTGCCAGAGTTTCCCCAATGGAGTATTAAGAGGCCGTCGCGAAAATTCATGATATGGCGTAAAACTGCGTTGGGTTGGGGTTTGGCGACAGCGAGGGGAACGCTCGGCGCGCGATCGGCGCAAGCGTGGAGGGATAGAGGAATGTGGCGACTGACAGCGTTGGCGATGACGACCGCCCTGGTGGGCGTTGCGTCGGCGAACGCGCAATCCATTGCCGGTCAAGGGCTCGACGATTTTTATATCATCGGCGCGCCTGACGCGGTTTCCCGCGTATTGGACGGCGCTGGCGCCCGCGCCTGCGCGCCGACGGTTCAGTCCTTGCCCCCCAGCTTCACCCATTACCGACCGCCCGTCGACGAAATCGCCCGCGGCCTGAGCGTCGATTTCTGCGAAGTCGCGATCGCCGAGCCGGAGGATGTGGCCGCCATTCTGGACGACGCCAGCGCCCTTGGCCTGCTGGTTGAGGCGCGCTCGGCCGGCGACGGCTCCGAATTTGCCGGCCTTGGCGGCATGGCCGCTCCGCTCGCGCCCTATGCCGCCCAACAGGCCTACAATCCGCCCCCGCCCGCCCCGCCTGGCGACGCGCCGCCGATGCTTGCGCCGCCGCCGCCCGCGCCGGGGTTGGAGCCGATGGCGCCATCGGCCCCGTCCATGCCGATGCCGGTCGCGGCGGCTGCCGCGCCTGCGATGCCCGCGCCGAGCATGTCTCCTCCAAACATGTCCGCGCCCAACCTGCCGGCCCCGAACCTGTCCAGCCCGGGGCTCGCCCCCATGCTCGCCGCGCCGGCTGGCATGCCGTCCGGCGATGCCGAGGGCATGTTCCGTTCCGGCTACGACGCCTTGCTGCAAGGCGATGCGCCCCAGGCCGCGGACCAGTTCGCCGCCGGCTTGAATATCGACCCATCGAATTACCTGGCGCACTGCTATCTGGGCGTCGCCTATGAGCAGATGGGCCGGCAGGACTATGCCGCCATTCAATACAGCCGGATCGTCGAGTTGTGGCCGACCGCGCCTGAAGCCATGCAAGCGGCGGAGGGGCTGCGCCGGCTGGGCCTCCAGGGCCCGATCAACGCCAATAATCCGTTCCGTGCGGCCGATCCGGAGCTTGAAATCCGCCGTGACGTCCGCCCGAAGCCGCGCCCCCTGGACGAAATCTTTGCGACCAGCCCCGGCGCGCGCATCTATGCCTCCAACAAGCTGCAGGAAACCCGGCGCAAGCAGGAAGACCGCCAGCTGACGCGAACCGCCCCGAATCCGGCGCTCCGGCAGGTTGCGACGAGCGGCCGGATCGAAGCCGCGGCCGAGGAAGCCAAGGCCCGGCGCGAAGCCGCGCAGCAGTCTCTGCAGCAACCGCGCTTCGGCGGCCCGGCGTTCAGCGGCGCCATGACCGGCAGTCAGGGCACGATCGGCGGTTTCGCGACCGCGCCGCGGGCGCAGGAGCCGACCGTGCCGGAAGCGCCTGAAGCGCCGGCGGCCGCGGCCGCGCCGCCCATGCTGGCCCCGCCGCCGCTGGCGCCGGCCCCTGACGCCTTCCCGCCGCCCGAACAGCCGAGCGCTGACTTCGGCGGCGCGCCGCCGCCACTGGACCAGCCGCCGACCGCAGCTTATGGCGACGCCCCGGCGATGCCGGCGCCGCAGGATTATTCTCCCGGTCAGCAAGCGCCGCTGGCGCCGCCGCCATTCATGCCCGCGCCGCCGCTGGTCGACGCCGCCCCGCCGCCTGCGCAACCGGCGTCGGTCGAGGGCGCCGGTACGGAGATCGTCTTCCAGGACGGCGCGCGCTATGTCGGGGACGTGACGAACGGCCAGCCGAACGGCGCCGGGTCGATGATCTATGCCGATGGCGCCCGCTATGAAGGCAGCTTCCGCGATGGCCTCCGGGACGGTTCCGGTCGCCTGGCCCTGGCGGACGGGCTGGTCTACGAAGGCCAGTTCCAGGCCGACGCGATCAGCGGCCGGGGACGGCTCGCCTGGCCCGACGGCTCCATCTACGAAGGCGACTTCGCCAATGGCCAGCGCACGGGCGACGGGGTGTACATCTGGCCATCGGGCTCGCGCTACGAAGGCCGCTTCAATGATGGCGTCATCGTCGGACCCGGCGCCTTCATCGCCGCGAACGGCGAGCGCTATCAGGGCGAATTCCAGGACGGCCGACGCACCGGACGCGGCGTGCTGACCCTGCCGAGCGGCGAGCGCTATGAAGGCGCATTCGTCGACGGCGTTCCCGATGGGCGCGGCGTCTATGTCTGGCCGGACGGGCAGCGCTACGAGGGCGATTTCCAGGCGGGCCGGATCACCGGCGACGGCACGATGACCTATGCCAACGGCCAGACGCGCTCCGGCCGCTGGGCCGACGGGCAGCCGGCAAGTTGATGGTCGACGGTAAAGCCCGCGCGCTCCATGACGCCGCGTTCGTCATGGACGGCCTCGTCTATCATTCCGACGGCGATACGGCGACGCTGAACGCTGGCGGCATCGACGCCGTCAATCTGACCGTCGCCCATTTCGAAGCCGACTTCGCGACCGCCTGCCGCCAGATGGCGGGATGGCACGCGAAGTTGAGCGCGCCGGACAGTCCCTGGCTGCTGATCGAGCGGGCCGGCGACTTCGAGGCCGCGAAGGCGGCGGGCAAGGTCGGCCTCGTCATGGGCTGGCAGAACTCCCGCCCGCTGGACGAGGACGTGACGCGCATCGGCTTCTTCCATCGCCTTGGCCTGCGCATCTCGCAACTGACCTACAATTACCGCAACATGATCGGCGACGGCTGCCTGGAGCCAGAGGACGGCGGGCTCTCCGTGCTCGGCCGGCAGACGGTCGACGCCTATAACGCCCATCGCATCGCCATCGACCTCAGCCATGTCGGCGAACGGACGGCCATGGAAGCGGTCGAGCGCTCGACTCTGCCCTGCCTTTTGACCCACGCCAACGCCCATGCGGTCACGCCCCTGGAGCGCAACAAATCCGACGCGCTGATCAAGGCGGTCGTGGCCAAGGGCGGGATGATCGGCGCCAGCACCTATGGGCCGATGTGCTGGTCGGGCGACGCGGCCGCGAAGCCGACGCTCGACGATTTCCTCCGCCATCTGGACTATCTGGTCGCGCTTGTCGGCGTCGAGCATGTGGGCTTCGGCACCGACCTCGCCGCCGGCCGCGACCTGCCGCGCATGGCCTTCGAGCGCGAGACCCCACGGCGCTGGGAAAGCATCGAGCGCTACATGGCCACATTCGGGCGCGATATCCCGGCGCGCTATATCGAAGGTTTCGGCGGCCATGACCGACTGCCGGGCATCACCGCCGCCCTGCTTGAGCGCGGCTGGCCGGAGGATGCGGTCCGGGGCTATCTCGGCGGCAATTTCCGGCGGGTGCTGGGGCAGATCTGGGGCGGCTGACGGGGGAGGCTGCCATGCAGTATCGCACGCTCGGAAAATCCGGCCTGAATATCTCGCCGCTCTGCCTCGGAACCATGCTGTTCGGCGGCGCGACGACGGAGCCGGACGCCAGGGCGATCGTCGATGCGGCGGCGGACGCCGGCGTCAACTTCATCGACAGCGCCGACGGCTATACGGGCGGCAAGTCGGAAGCCATCGTCGGCCGCGCGATCCGCGACCGGCGCGACGCCTGGGTCCTGGCGACCAAGCTCGCCAACCCGACGGGCGACGGCCCGAACGGCGGCGGCCTCTCCCGGAAATGGACGATCGAGGCCTGCGAGCGCAGCCTGAAGCGCCTCGGGACCGACTATATCGATATCTACTACCTGCATAAGGAAGACCACGCGACGCCGCTGGCCGAAACCGTGCGGGCGCTCGCCGACCTGCAGCGCCAGGGCAAGATCCGCTATTTCGGCGTCTCGAATTACCGCTCCTGGCGGGTCGCGGAAATCTGCCGGATCGCGGACGATCTCGGCATCGACCGGCCGGTCGTCAGCCAGCCCTACTACAACCTGGTCAACCGCATGCCGGAGACCGAGCACCTGCCGGCCTGCGCCTATTACGGCCTTGGCGTCGTCCCCTACAGCCCGATGGCGCGCGGCATCCTCTCCGGCAAATACGCGCCCGGCGCCGCGCCCGCCGAGGGCAGCCGCGCCGCCCGCGGCGACAAGCGCATGCTGGAGACCGAATGGCGGGACGAATCCCTCGTCGTCGCCCAGGCGATGAAAGCCCGCGCCGAGGCCGCCGGCGTCACCCCCGGCCAGTTCGCGACCGCCTGGGTGCTGAACAATGCCCTCATCACCGGCATCGTCGCCGGGCCGCGCACCATGGCGCAATGGCAGGATTATCTGGGCGCCCTCGACTACAGCTTCACCGCCGAGGACGAAGCTTTCTGCGACAACCTCGTCGCCGCCGGCCATCCCTCGACGCCGGGCTACAACGATCCGGGCTATCCGATCGAGGGGCGGGTCAGCCGCGCCTGAACTGCTTCGAGAGCGCCAGCCCCTGGCTTTGATAGTTGGACCCGGCGCCGGCGCCGTAGAGCAAGTCGGTCGGGCTGGAGAGGCGCTCGACCGCCACAAATCCCGCGACCTGGCCGTCGTCGACCATGAACGGCACCTCGTGGCTGCGGACCTCGAGCACGATCTTGGCGCCCACCCGCTTGCCGTCGACATAGCCGAAGCCGGGATCGAAGAAGCCCGCGTAATGCACCCGGAACTCGCCGACGAGCGTATCGTAGGCGAACATGTCGGCCGCGTAGCCTTCCGGGATCGCGACGGTTTCCTTGGTCGCGAGGATGTGGAAATGGTCGCGCTCCAGGATCAGGCCGTTCCTGGCCGGACGGTAGAGCTTCTCCCAGAACTCCGCCGGGTCGTACTGGCCGCGCACGTCCACGTCGATCGGCGTGTCGACCGAGAGCGATTTGTAGCCGATCAGGCCGGTGTCCGGATCGCCCGCCACATCGACCGAAAGCGCGATGGCGCCGTCGCGGATGATCGGCGAGAGGCCCTCGGCGGCGATGATGCCGTGGGTTTCGTTCAATTCCCGAACGGCCCGGCTGCCGATGCTGGGCGCGCCGGTGCGGAAGCGCAATTGCGCGAGGCGCGAACCCGCCCGCGCCAGCACGTTGAACGAGCGCGGCGCGATCTCCAGCCAGAGCGGGCCGGTATAGCCTTCCTCGACCGTATCGAACTGAATGCCGTAGTCGGTAATGACCCGGGCGAAGATATCCAGCCGCCCGGTCGAGCTTTTCGGGTTGGCGAAGGCCGATTCCCGCCGCCGCAAGTCAACCGTTTCCTGCAGGCGCACGATGTAGATGCCGCCGGTTTCGAACACGGCGCCATCGGCGATGTCGAACCGTTCGGCCCCGCAATCCGCCAGCCGCTCGGCCATGGTGAAGCGGCGGCCGGGCAGGAAGCTCGCAGGCACCTTGTAGGCCGTCCCGCTCAGGCGGAGGTCGAGGCTGGCGGGCTGGATCTGGTCCGGGTCGAGCGGGGTTTCGGACCGGATGCGGCCGATTTCGGCGATGGCGCGAATCCGCTGGGCCGGCCAAACGCCGGTTCCGGCTTCGGCGTCGGCGGCGATCCCTTCGAATTCAGCTTGGCGCATGGGCGAAAACATCTGACGGCTACGGGGGCGGAGGACCTGCAATAGACAGGAATTCCGCGGCTTTCGCCAGTCTGTCGGACCGGCGGCGCGCGCGGCCGCCTTGACCTCGCCCCCCGCCATCCCACATGCATGCCCTCAAGGCAGGACGCCGCCGTTCGGGCGCGCAACAGAAAGCAGGCAATCGGTGACGGAACAAACGCAAGTCTGGCATGGCACGACCATCCTCGCGGTCCGCAAGGGCGGCAAGGTCGCGATCGCGGGCGACGGGCAGGTCAGCCTCGGCAATACGGTGATCAAGGGCACGGCGCGCAAAGTGCGCCGGCTGGCGGGCGGCAATGTGATCGCGGGCTTCGCCGGCGCCACCGCCGACGCCTTCGCCCTGTTCGAACGGCTTGAGGCCAAACTGGAGCAATATCCCGACCAATTGGCCCGCGCCGCCGTCGAAATGGCGAAGGAATGGCGGACCGATCGCTATCTCCGCCGGCTGGAGGCGATGATGGCCGTCGCCGACGCCAGGACCTCGCTGACCCTGACCGGCGTCGGCGACGTGCTGGAGCCGGACGACGGGCTGATCGGCATCGGCTCAGGCGGGGCCTATGCCCTCGCCGCCGCCCGGGCGCTGCTGCCGTTCCCGGACATGGACGCGGAGGCCATCGCCCGCCGCAGCCTGGAGATCGCCGCCGGCATCTGTATCTATACCAACACGAACGTCACCCTCGAATCCTTGGACTCCGAGACCGCCCGATGACCAGTTTTTCCCCCCGCGAGATCGTTTCCGAACTGGACCGGCACATCATCGGCCAGAAGGACGCCAAGCGCGCCGTCGCTGTCGCGCTCCGCAACCGCTGGCGCCGCCAGCAATTGCCGCCCGCGCTCAAGGACGAGGTGCTGCCGAAGAACATCCTGATGATCGGGCCGACCGGCGTCGGCAAGACCGAGATCGCGCGCCGCCTCGCCAAGCTGGCGCAAGTGCCGTTCATCAAGGTGGAAGCGACGAAGTTCACAGAAGTCGGCTATGTCGGCCGCGACGTCGAAAGCATCATCCGCGACCTCGTCGAGATCGCGCTGCATGCCGCCAAGGAAAAGCAGCGGCTCGCCGCTCAGTCCAAGGCCGAGCTGGCGGCGGAGGAACGGGTGCTCGACGCGCTTTGCGGCAAGACGGCGGCGGATTCCACGCGCCAGACCTTCCGCAAGCAATTGCGCGAAAACCTCCTGAACGACCGCGAGATCGACGTCGAACTCCGCGACGGCGCCGGCGGGCCGAAGATGCCGACCTTCGAAATGCCCGGCATGCCCGGCGCGCAGATGGGCGTCATGAACATCGGCGATCTGCTGGGCAAGGCGTTCCAGCCGCCGATGCGCAAACGCCGGATGACCGTCGGCGAAAGCTATGAGGCGCTGGTCCGCGAGGAAGCTGAGGCGATGGTCGATCAGGACGCCGCCGCCCGCGAGGCCGTCACGGCGGTCGAGGAGAACGGCATTGTCTTCCTGGACGAGATCGACAAGATCGCCAACAAGGGCGACCGGGGCGGCGCCGACGTCTCCCGCGAGGGCGTGCAGCGCGATCTGCTGCCGCTGATCGAGGGCGCCACCGTGCCGACGAAATACGGCACGGTGAAAACCGATCATATCCTGTTCATCGCCTCGGGCGCGTTCCATATCGCGAAACCGTCCGACCTGTTGCCGGAACTGCAAGGCCGCCTGCCGATTCGCGTCGAGTTGAAAGCGCTTGTCCGCGATGATTTCCTGCGCATCCTGAAGGAGCCGGAAGCATCGCTGCTGGTGCAGTACAAGGCGCTGCTGCTGACAGAAGGCGTCACGCTGGAGTTCGACGAGGCCGCGATCGAAGCGCTTGCCGATCTGGCGGCGGAGATCAACGCCAGCGTCGAGAACATCGGCGCCCGGCGCCTGCACACGGTGATGGAGCGCCTGCTGGAGGACATCAGCTTCGAAGCCGCCGACCGCAAGGGCGAAACCGTCATCATCGACGCGGAGCTTGTGCGCACGCGCGTCGGCGAACTGGCGAAGAACGCCGACTTGTCGAAGTTTATTCTGTAACGCAAGGCATGGCGGCGGGCAGCCAGGCCCCTGCCACGCCGGCAATTTCGCCATGCGCCTGCCCTTGAGTTCGCCTGCCGCCCGCCTGCATAGCCCTGGCCCTTGAGCGGCGGCCCCTGCCGCCCGCATACTGCGGCTGCTCGCACTTGACCGGGAGAGACACCCCCATGGACGGCGACTGGAGCATCGGCGGCTCGCCGGAGCGCGTGGAGGATGCCGCCCTGTTAACCGGGCGCGGCAAGTTTATCGACGACCTTCCTGCGCCGCCGGGCGCGCTGACGGCGACGATCCTGCGCTCGCCGCATCCGCATGCCCTGATCCGGGGGATCGACGCCAGCGCGGCGCTCGCCCTGCCGGGCGTCGCGGCGGTGGTGACGGGCGCCGCCGTGAAGGCGCTGACGCGGCCGTTCATCGTCGGCGTGCGCTCGTCCATCGAGCATTACCCGATCGCGGTCGACCGCGCCCGCTATGTCGGCGAGCCCGTCGCGGTCATCCTGGCGCGCGACCGCTATATCGCCGAGGACGCGGCCGAACTGGTCGCGGTCGATTACGAGCCGCTCGACGCCGTGGTCGATCCAGAGCAGGCGCTGGCGCCGGATGCGCCGCTGCTGCACCCGGAAAACGGCGCCAATCTGGCGTCGGAACGCAGCTTTGCTTACGGCGATCCGGACGCGGCCTTCGCTGCGGCCGACCGCATCGTCAGCATCGCGACCCACTATCCCCGCAGCCTCGCGACGCCGATCGAATGCTTCGGCCTGATCGCGGAATATGAGGCCGGCGACGACGGCTACACAGTCACGACGCATTTCCAGGGCCCCTATGCGATCCAGCCGGTCATGGCGATGGCGCTCGGCGTGCCGAGCAATCGCCTGCGCATCAAGACCCCGCCCGATTCCGGCGGCAGTTTCGGCGTGAAGCAGGGGGTCGCGCCCTATGCCGTGCTGATGGCGGTCGCGGCCCGCATATCCGGCCGCCCGGTCAAATGGATCGAGGACCGGATGGAGCATCTGACGGCGGCCGGCAGCGCCACCAACCGCGTCGTCCGCCTGGAGGCCGCCGTTCAGGCCGACGGCGCCGTGACCGCCCTCCGCTGGGACCAGATCGAGGATGTCGGGGCCTATCTGAAAGCGCCGGAGCCAGCGACCCTCTACCGGATGCATGCCTGCATGACCGGCGCCTACGCCATCCCGAACCTGGCGATCCGGAACCGCGTCGTCGTCACCAACAAGACGCCGACGGGGCTGAACCGGGGTTTCGGCGGCCCCCAAGTCTACATGCCCCTGGAACAACTGATGCGGAAGATCGCGCGCACGCTCGACCGCGATCCGCTGGATATTATCCGCCGCAACCTCGTGCCAGCCGCCGCCATGCCCTTCACGACGCCATCGGGCGGCATCTACGATTCGGGCGATTATGCGGGCCTGATCGACCGCGCCGTCGTCCAGGGCCGGCTGGCGGCGCTTCAGGCGACACGGGCGGCGAAGCGCGCCGAGGGCAAGCTCTACGGCATCGGTTTCGCCGCGGTCGTCGAGCCGACGATTTCCAACATGGGCTACATCACGACCGTACTGACGCCGGAAGAGCGGGCGCGCTCCGGCCCGAAGGGAGGCGCCCAGGCGCTGGCGACCGTCGCCGTCGATGCGCTTGGCGGCGTCACCGCCTCCATCGCCTCCACGCCCCAGGGCCAGGGCCACCGGACGGTCGCGGCCCAGATCATGGCCCGCGTGCTGGGCGTCGATCCGCGCGGCATCCGGGTGAATACGGAGCTCGACACCGGCCGCGACGGCTGGTCGATCGCGTCGGGCAATTATTCCTGCCGGTTTGCGGGCGCGGTCGGGAGCGCCGTGCTGCGCGCGACGACGGGCCTCCGCAACCGCCTCGCCCGGATCGCCGCCGCCAGGCTCGATTGCGGCCCGAAGGACGTGCGGTTCGCCGATGGCCGCGTGTTCGCCAAGGATGCGCCCGATCGCAGCCTGGATTTCCGCCGTCTGGCGGGCGAAAGCCATTGGGCCGCATCGACCTTGCCTCAAGGCGTCGGCGCCGCCCTCAGCGTCACCGCCAACTGGTCGCCGGATGTGCTGCAGCCGCCGGACGACCAGGACCGCATCAACGGCTCCGCCGCCTATGGCTTCGTCTTCGATTTCTGCGGCGTCGAGATCGACCGGGATACCGGCCAAATCAGGATCGACCGTTATGTCTCCGCCCATGACGCCGGCCAGATCCTGCACCAGGCCATGGCCGACGGTCAGGCTCAGGGGGGCTTCGCCCAGGGCCTCGGGGCCGCCCTGATGGAAGAACTGATGTATGATCAGGCGGGCGCCTTCCTGTCCGCCAGCCTCGCGGACTACCCGTTGCCCACGGCCTGCGAGACCCCGGACCTGGAATTGGTCCACCTGGCCTCGCCCTCGCCCGTCACCCTGACGCGCGCCAAGGGCATCGGCGAGGGCACGACCATGAGCGCGCCGGCCTGCCTCGCCAACGCCGTCGCCGATGCGCTGGACCTGGACAGCATCGACCTGCCGCTCCGTCCGGCCCGGATCGCGGCATTGATCGCGGCGCTCCCCGATGGCGGCCGCACATGAAGCCCGCCGCCTTCGATTACGTCCGCGCCGAAAGCCTGGACGAAGCCTTGAGCGTGCTCGCCGACGCTGGCGAAGACGCTCGCATCCTGGCGGGCGGCCAGTCGCTTGGGCCGATGCTCAACCTCCGGCTGGCGCAGCCGGCGGTGCTGATCGATATCGGCCATATCCCTGACTTCGACCGGATCGAATGGACGGAGGACGGCGTCATCGTTATGGCCGGCGCCCGGCAGGCGGCTTTGCTGGCCGACGAGGCGCTTGCCGCCCGTCAGCCCTTGCTCCATGCCGGGATGCCGTGGATCGGTCACGTCCAGACCCGGGCCAGGGGAACGGTCTGCGGCAGCCTCGCCCATGCGGACCCGGCGGCGGAATTGCCGCTGCTGCTTTCGGTCCTGGGCGGCGTCGCCCTCGTGCGGTCGGCGAGCGGCCAGCGCGGCATTCAGGCGGCGGACTTCTATGCCGGCATGTTCCAGACTGACATCCGGCCCGACGAGCTTCTGTTCGCCGCGCGCTTCAACGCCTTGCCCGAGGGCGCCGGCGTCGCTTTCCGGGAAGTCGCAGAGCGGCATGGGGATTTCGCCATCGTCGCGGCGGCGGCGGTCGCGGACGCGGGCGGCGTCAGCCTGGGGCTTGGCGGCGTCGGCGACACGCCGCTGGTCTATCGCTGGGACGGTCTGACGCTCGATCTGGCGCGCGACGCCGTCTGGGAGCTCGCGGACCGGCTCGACCCCCGAAGCGACCCGCGCGCCGATGGGGCCTATCGCCGCCGTCTCGTAAAAACGGTCGGCCTCGCGGTCGTCAAGCACGCGCTGGAGACCCGCCATGCGATTTGAACGAGGCAGGCGGCACACGGTCCGCTTCACCTTGAACGGAAAAGCGGTCGAGGGCGAGGCGGAGCCGCGGATGCTGCTTGTCGACTTCCTGCGCCATGGCCTCGGCTTCACCGGGACCCATGTCGGCTGCGAGCATGGCGTCTGCGGCGCCTGCACGATCCAGATCGACGGCGCGCCCGCCCGGGCCTGCCTCACCTACGCCCTCCAGGTCGAGGGCCAGGAGCTGCGCACCGTCGAAGGTCTTGCGGGCCAGGACGGCGCGCTCTCGCCCCTGCAAGCTGCGTTCCGGCGGCATCATGCGCTGCAATGCGGCTTCTGCACGCCGGGCATCCTGATGACCATGGACGCCTGGCTCGCGGAGAACCCCAATCCCACGGAAGCCGCCGTCCGGGAAGCGCTTTCCGGCACGATCTGCCGCTGCACCGGATACACGCAGATCGTCGCCGCCGTCATGGACGTCGCTCGCCAAGGAGACGCCGATGCTTGATGTCGGAGCCGCCCTTCTCCAAGCCGCAAGCCGCGCGCCGAGAGCCGAGGCCCTGGTCGATGGCGACCGACGCTGGACCTATGCAGCGCTGCTCGCCGATGCGCTTCGCCTCGCCGGCGGCCTCCGCGCGCTCGGCCTGGCGCCTGGGGAGCGCATCGTCTCGCTCTATCAGAACACGTCGGAAGCGGCCCTGCTGCATTGGGCGGCGCAGCTTTCGGGCATCGCCATCGTTCCCTTGAACTGGCGCGCGACGGCGGCCGAGCTTGACTACTGCGCCGAGGACGCGGGCGCCAGGGCTGTATTCTTCCAGGACGTCTCCGCCGAAGCCGTCGCCGGATCGACCGTCGCCCAGGGTCTGCTGCGGATTGGCGTCGGGCCCGAGTTCCAGGAGCTTCGCTCCAGCGCTGCCTTGCCCGCCGCAGCGCACGGCGACCCGGAAGCCTGGTCGGTCATGCTCTACACTTCCGGCACGACGGGGCGGCCGAAGGGCGTGCCGCGCCTGCACCGGGCCGAACGCGCCGCCGCCATCGCCCATGTCGCCCAGAACCGCTATGGCCGGGGCGAGCGGACGCTTGGCGTCATGCCACTCTATCACACCATGGGCGTGCGTTCGCTTTTGGCGTCCGCCCTGGTCGACGGCTGTTTCGTCTGCCAGGCGCGCTTCCATGTGGAGAGCTCGCTCGCCCTGATCGAGCAGGAACGCATCACCAACCTCTATCTGGTGCCGACGCTCTATCATGACCTGGTTTCCGCGCCGGACTTCGCACGAACCGACGCCTCGTCCGTCCGCAAGCTCGGTTTCGCCGGCGCCTCGATGACCGATGGCTTGCTGCAACGGCTGAATGCGGCGTTCCGGCCCGATCTCTTCGTCAATCACTACGGTTCGTCCGAGGTCTACACCTTTTCGATCGAGCCGGACGCGCCCGCGAAGCCCGGCTCCGCCGGCCGCGCCGGGATTAATCAGACGATCCGCGTCGTGACGCTCGGCGGCGGGCCGGACGATCTGGCGGCGCCCGGCGAAGAAGGGGAGATCATTTGCGATCTGGCGGGCGACGAAGCTTTCCAGGGCTACTGGCGCCGGACCGACGCCGACGCGAAAAGCCTGAAGCAGGGCTGGTACTACACCGGCGACACCGGCTATTTCGACAGCGACGGCGATCTTTTTGTGACCGGCCGGGCCGACGACATGATCATCACCGGCGGCGAGAACGTCTCGCCCGTCGAGATCGAGAGCTTGCTGTCGCTGCACCCGGCCATCGCCGAAGTCGCGGTCGCCGGCCTGCCGGACGAGCGCTGGGGCCAGGTCGTCGCGGCTTTCATCAAGCGCGAAGCGCCGGTGACCGCCGAGGACCTCGACGCCTATTGCCGCGCCTCCGGCCTCGCGAACTTCAAGCGCCCGCGCCGATATGAATTTGTCGCGGACATTCCGAAATCCCCTGTGGGCAAGATTCTCCGTCGGTTGCTACAATCCGGCGATTACGCAAAGGACCAAGCATGACCGATAGCTTCAAGACCCACCGCGCCGAGTTGCTGCAGTCGCTCGACGGCTTCCGGGTCGAAGTCGACGCCGCAAACCAACGCGCCGATCTGATCCTGGACCGGCCGCCGTTCAACATCGTGCGCATGAACCAGCGCCCGCAGATCGCCGCCGTGATCGATGAGCTGGATCACGACGACCGCGTACGCGTGATCGTCATCCGCTCCGAGGGCAAGCATTTCTCCTCCGGCGGCGACATTCCGGGTTTTCTGGCCGCGAGCCAGGAGACCGTCTCCCAATTGCACAAATACATCGCCGCGCCGGAGCGTTGCTCCAAGCCGGTGATCGCGGCCGTCAGGGGCTATTGCTTCGGCGTCGGCTTCGAGCTTTCCCTCGCCTGCGATTTCCGCATCTGCTCGGACACCGCCGAGTTCGCCCTGCCGGAAATGCGCATCGGCATGATCCCCGGCTCCGGCGGCTCTGCGCGGCTGGAGAAGATGATCGGCGTCAGCCGGGCGAAGAACGTGTCGCTCCGTTCGCTGCGCATTCCCGGCAAGCAGGCGGAAGCCTGGGGCATCGCCGCCGAGTGCGTGCCCGACGCTGACCTCGAGACCGCCGTCGCGAACCTCGTCAAGGAGCTCTGCCAATTCTCGCCGCTGGCCCAGCGGACCTTGAAGAATGTCCTGAACCATAGCGTCAACTCCCCCCTCGAACAGGCGATGGAGATCGAGGGCCAGGCCTATGGCCGTCTCCGCGGCGGCAAGGACTTCGCCGAAGGCGTCGCGTCCTTCGTCGAGAAGCGCCGCCCGAAGTTCACGGGCGAATAGATGGCCTGGAGCAATCGCCAAAGCCCGGCAGGCGACAACGTTTTCCTGGATCATGTCGGCTGGTTCGTCCGGTCGCTCGACGCGGTCAAGCCGGCGTTCGAGCGGCTTGGCTTCATCGTGTCCACGGAAAACGTGCACATGAACCAGGCGCCGGACGGCAGCCAGGCGCCCACTGGCACGCGCAACCGGCTGGCGACGCCGGGCCTGGGCTACCTGGAGTTCCTGGCGGCCAGCGGCGACACGCCGATCGCCCGGCAACATGGCGCGCAACTGGCGCGGTATGAGGGCTTGCATCTGGCCGCCTTCAGCAGCGCCGACGTGCCGGGCGAATATCCCCGCCTGCAGGATGCCGGATTCGACCCGCTGCAGCCGGTGGACATGCGCCGCACGGTCGTGACCGAGGCCGGCCCGCAGGAAGGACGCTTCAGCGTCCTCCGCGTCTCCCCGGAGGGCATGCCCGAGGGTCGCGTGCAATGGTGCGCCCACCACACGCCGGACCTCGTCTGGCAACCGGGACAAACCGCGCAGCCGAATGGCGTCGAGGCGCTGACGGGTGTCGTCTGGGTCGTCGACGACCTGGACGAGGCGCTGGCGCGCTACAGCCGCTTCGTCCGCAAACCGTCGCTCCGATCCAGCCCCGATACCGGCGTCGTTCGCCTGGAGCGCGGCCAGTTGATCTTCGCGACCCGCAAGGGCGCCGACGCGCTGCTGCCCGGCCTGGCGATCCCGACGGTCCCGTTCGGCGCGGCTGTCAGCCTGCGCGTCGGATCGCTTGCGAAAACCGCCGCCGTCCTCGCCGCAAACGGCGTCGCCGCGACGCCGATCGGAACCATGCTGCGCATAGCGCCGGCTGACGCCCTCGGCGTGACCTTGCTGCTACACGAAGGCGACGCGCCAAGCTTCAATTAAACGCGGACCGATGCTCAGTGTCAGAGCGTGATGGAATGGATCGCCTTTGACCCATTGAGCCGCGCGCCTCGCTGAATGCTGCTTGCAAAAAGAGCGTACATGGACTATTTTTGTGTATAATCTATATATGGACTTATACCATGTCGACAGCGCCAGCATTAGCCATCGACCGCAATCGCCTCTCTGGCCCTGGATTACGGGCGTTCTTTCAGATCGCGCAGCAATGGGGCTTATCGACTGAGCAACAGATGACGATGCTCGGCGTAACCTCCCGATCGACCTTCTTTAAATGGAAGAAGGAGCCGCCTGCCGCTTTGCCGAAAGATACGCTGGAGCGGATATCTTACCTGTTGGGGATCTACAAGGCGCTGCAGATCCTGCTGCCGGATACGGCCGCGGCGGACGCCTGGGTAAATCAACCCAATAGCGCCCCGCTTTTCAGCGGCCGTTCGGCGCTAGACCGAATGCTCTCCGGGCAGGTCGCCGATCTTTACGTGGTGCGCCAGTACCTCGACGCCATGCGCGGCGGCTGGGCGTGACGCCGCCGCTTGCAGATATCTCATGGGCTCCGGCCTGGCGCATCATCCCAAGCCGATTTCCGCCGATTCAGCTGTTTGAGCGGGTTAGCGATCCGGCCGACTGGGATGCTGTCATGGAGTTAGAATCCCTGACCAACCCTCGCCTGCGCGATGAAGTTGGCGATATTCAACTGGTATTGCCGGCAGACCGCATTAGCGGGCCTGGCGCCGGCGCCATAATGGCGGCGTTCACCCATCTGAACCCGGCTGGCAGCCGGTTTAGCGATGGCGCCTATGGCGTATTCTACACCGCGCGGGAGATC
>ERZ888423.390-NODE-390-length-45552-cov-33.229576_pt1 | contig 45552 bp, 55 predicted proteins | sample MGYA00520523_ERZ888423 | MGnify/ENA primary metagenome ERZ888423 (study PRJEB32303, sample SAMEA104408611) | aquatic metagenome | biome: Brackish water; feature: Pelagic; material: water | place: Baltic Sea | collected 2014-06-08T10:24:00 | depth 30,27 m ... | reverse complement strand
AGGGGCTTGAACCAGGCCGTGGCATCGATTAGCTGAACCTTGCCTTTGCGGTGTTCGGGCTTGCGATTGCTCAGTACCCAGATGTAGGTGGCGATGCCGGTGTTGTAGAACATGTTCAACGGCAGGGCCACGATCGCCTCCAGCCAGTCGTTCTCGATGATCCAGCGGCGGATGTTGCTTTCGCCCTGGCCCGCATCACCGGTGAACAGCGAGCTGCCGTTGTGAACTTCGGCGATGCGGCTGCCCAGTGCCGTGCCGCTCTTCATCTTGCTGATCATGTTGGCGAGGAACAGCATTTGTCCATCGCTGGAGCGGGTGATCAGCGAATACTCCCCATCGCCGGTGTGCTCGACCAGGAAACGGGAATCTTTGATGCCGCCCTTGCCGCCCATCCGCTCCAGATCCCCCTTCCAGCTCTTGCCGTAGGGCGGGTTGGAAAGCATGAAGTCGAACTCGCGCGCCGGGAAAGCATCGTTGGCGAGGGTGGAATGCTCAGGCCCGCCCACGATGTTGTCGGCCCCATCGCCCTCGCCCTTGAGCAGCAGATCGGCCTTGCAGATGGCATAGGTTTCAGCGTTGATTTCCTGCCCATACAGGTGAGTGGCCACCTGCTTGCCCTGGGCGGCGGCCAGCTCCTTGAGTTCCTCTTCCGCCACGGTGAGCATGCCGCCAGTGCCGCAGGCGCCGTCGTAAAGCAGGTAGGTGCCGGATTCGATCTCGGAAGCGATCGGCACGAAGATCAGCTTGGCCATCAGCTTCACTGCATCACGCGGCGTCCAGTGCTCGCCGGCCTCCTCGTTGTTCTCCTCGTTGAAGCGGCGCACCAGTTCCTCGAACACCGTGCCCATGCCGTGGTTGTCGAGGCCGGTGGGGCTGAGATTGATGTCAGGCGAGAGAAACTTGCCGATCAGGGTGCCGAGGGCATCCGCCTTCGACAGGCGCGGAATCTGGTTGCGGAACTCGAAGTTCTCCAGGATGTCCTGCACATTCGGCGAGAAGCCATCGAGATAGGCCTCGAAGTCGGCCTTGAGCTTCTGCTGGCTGGCGCGGGACGTGAGATCGCGCAGGGTGAATTTGGAGGTGTTGTAAAAGGCCTGGCCCGCTGCCTGCCGCAGAGCCGGGTCCTGATGGACGATCTGGGCTGCATCCAGGGAGGCCTTCAGGTCCAACACCGCCTGCTTGGTGGGCTCCAGCACCGCATCCAACCGACGCAGCACAATCATCGGCAGGATCACGTCGCGGTACTTGCCGCGTACGTACAGATCCCGGAGCACGTCGTCGGCGATGCCCCAGATGAAGTTGGCGATCCAGTTGAGCTGGCCCTGTTCCATGGCAGTCCGTTGGTGCCGCTGGCCCGACGCGCTGGGCTAAGGATGCCTCAAGGCTGAGCCGGATGGGTGGGCCATCCAATCCCCCTCTCCACCCACCACCCAAAACCTCTTCCCAAACACCCCCGTCACCACCACCAACGCATCCCCAACCCCCTCCAACTCCTCTGGCCCCAGGTGCACCACCACCCCCCACTGCCCGTCATCGCGCTGAGCGGGCACCGCCTCGGGGTTGGCGCCATCGCCCTCACGCGCAAAGAACACCGGCGTGGTGCCCCAATCGCCGAAGGGCACCGGCGGTAAGTGGGCGGCCTGCTCGGGTTCGCCGGCGTACACCCACACGTCCTGGCCGTTCACCAGCGGGCGGCGCAGCCGTTGGTATTCGTTCGGCACGTCTTCCAGTAGATCGAGCCGCGCCAGGCCGGCGGCGTCCACGCGGTAGAGCTCGCCGTGCAGCAGCGGCGGGGGAGTGGTGGCGGTGTCGGTTGCAGGCGCGGGCACCGGCACGGCCATCGGGTAGGGGCCCACGTTGTGCATCGCCAGGCCCTGCAGGCGGGTGCGGCCGAGGGCTTCGGCGCCCACCAGCCAGTGGTGGTTGGCCTGGCCGCGCTTGAGCGTGCCGTACACGAACACCAGATGGGTGGGGCCGGCGGCGCTCATGGGGCTGGAGCGGGATCGATCGGTAGTGCGGCGGTTGGCGTGGCGGGCGGGCGCTGGCGGGTGAGGTTGAAGCGGCTGAAGTCGAGAAAGCGGTCGCCGTCGCCCTGGTCGAGCACGATGTCTTCGAAGGTCTCGTCGGGCCGCAGCTGCGACGCGGGGTAAGACATGCGCGCGAACACCGGGCTGCGCACCGTTTCATCGATGCCGTGGAACGACACCAGGATTTCGCCGTGGCGGGCCTTCAGCTGCTCGATCGACAGCCCCGCCAGCGGGCTGTGCTCATCGATCAGGTGCATCACCGTCCACATCAGCCGGAAGTGAAAGGCATGGTTGCGCACCAGCTTGAGCGTGTGCACGCGGCGCATGCGCTGCCCCTCCGTGCTGAGCTCGTCCATGCCCAGGAACACGTTCAGGTGCCCCTCCACCAGGCTGTTGTGGTGCACGTTCGCCATGCGGAAGGTGAGGCACGGCACCCCGTTCCACGGCTGCACCGTGGCGATCTCGCTGAACAGGATCTCCGCCTTGCTGCGTGAAAAGCGGGCGAACACCAGCCCGGTGGTCACCGCCGTGAAGATCAGGCTCACCAGTGCCTGCAGCATCACCAGTAGATTCACCGTGAGCGAGCGGGGGTGCAGCACCCCATAACCGATCGATCCGAGCGTCTGCACGCTGAAGAAAAAGGCCTCGCTGAAGCCGGCCGCTCTGCCTTCCGGCACGCCGCCGATGCCGGCCGGATCCAGCAGATACAGGCCGGCGAACAGCAGATTGATCGCCAGATACCCGGCCGCGATCAGCAGCAGGAAGCCCCACCATGGGCACGAGAGCATCAGCCGGTAGGGCTCGCGCCATAACGAGAAGATCTGATCGATCTCATCGGTGCGATACACCCCCTCTTCCCGCTGCAGGTGGATTGGCTTCAGCCGCCGGGGCCTGGCGCTGGGGCGAGATCGTGGGCGGGAGCGGGCCATGGTGCGGAGCGGTGCCGTGGCGGCAGGAGGGCGCCAGCTGTAGCCCACCAGCGGGCAACTTGCCGGTTTCAGCTGTGGGGTTCAGCTGCGGGTTCGATCCCCCAGGCCTGCCGTATCACGGGATGACTGACCTCCCAGGCGTGCTCCATCGGTTCGATCGGTGCCGTGCGGTTGCTGGCTTCCAGATCACGCGCCTGCATCACTTCGCGCAGCGCCTGGCGAAACGCGTCGGTTTCCTGCAGCAGCAGATCCACCGCTGTGCTGCCGCCCAACGCCTGGCGCATGGGTTCAAGCCCCAGCGACAGCCGCAGGCTGGAGAGATGGTCGTCGATCCAGGCCCATTCATACAGCAGCATGGCGTCGCTGCAAGCGTTCAGATGCTGGCGGTAGCTGGCGATGTGTTGCTCGACGGCCCCACTCAGCGCCGGCACCTTGCCGCCTGTGGAACCAGCCGCCAGGGGCTCAGCCGCTGCCGCCTGGCTGCGGCGACCGGCCTCGGCCCGTTCCTTGAGCCGCAACATGATCTCGCGCAGATAGCTCAAGAGCGCTCCGGCCACTTGCCCTGCAGCGTAAGCCATCTGCGGCTTCCGGCCCTTCAGCCTGGATCCACTGGCAGCCCCTTGGCGGCTAACGCCAGGCGGCGAGCCAGCAGCAGCACGGGATAGAGCAGACGGGTGCGATCCGGGTTGCCGAAGATCACCTGCAACAGCTTCAGCAAGCCATCACTGGGCTCCAGCTGGCTGCACAGTTTTGCCACCGCGTCAGCGCCGTGCCAGATCCGCTCTCCCTCGATCAGCACGGCACCGGAAGCCAGGTTGAATCCCTGTTGCTGGAGTGCATGCCGCAGCTCCGCATCGGCGCGGCCATCAATGATCATGAGCTGGGGCACTCCTCCGCGCAGCTCACTTGTGCTGGCGAAATGGCGGCAGAACGGGCAGCCGCCGTCATACACCAACTGCAGCGGTGGAGTGTGGGGATCGCTGCTCACTGGACGAATACCAACAGGCCAGATTTTAGGGAGCGAGGCAGAGACGCTGTCCTGCGTACAGGCAGAAAGCAACCCACTGGCGCGCGATTGCATCGTATGGCTATATTGAGCTCGTCTTTCACAACAACCCCATGCTCACCGGATCTGATCTCCTGGCGAAAGTCAAGGAGCTTGGTGATGTCGGTAAATCCGAGCTTGTTCGTGCCGCTGGGTACGTCAGCACCAAAAAGGACGGCAGCGAGCGTCTGAACTTCACGGCCTTCTACGAGGCTCTGCTGGAAGCCAAGGGCGTCAGCCTCGGCTCCTCCAGTCCCAACGGCGTCGGCCAGGGCGGCCGCAAGCTCAGCTACGTCACCAAGGTCCAGTTCAATGGCAATCTGCTGATCGGCAAGGCCTACACCGCCATCCTCGGTCTGCAGCCCGGCGATGAGTTCGAGATCAAGCTTGGCAAGAAGCAGATTCGCCTCGTCCCGGTCGGTGGCGAAGAAAGCGACGAATGAGCGCTTGGCGCGTGGCTCAACGGCCTTGATCCGTCGCCACCCAGCGCCGCTTTTTCTGGGTCTGTCTTGAGCCCTAGGCGCTGAGCTGCTTCTAGCCGTGCTGTTTGTCTGCGTTTAGAGCGGACCCGATTGGCGGTTAACCCTGCCGCTGGAACCATTTTTGGCGTTGCCGCCAGAAATGGCTCTGGCGGCATTTCGTTTGTGCAGGAGTTGTTTCACCTTTTGCTGCTGCGGCTGCGGCACTTTGGTGTGATCTGCGTCCCGCGAGCTCAGAGGATGGGCGCCATGGAACATCCACGCCTTCGGTTTTGGCGCACCTGCCATGGGCGGGTGCTGGTGGCGCTGGCCTCAGCGGGCCTGATCAGCGCTTGCCAGGGGCAACCGCCGGAGCCGCCCCGCTCCGCTGGCCCCCAGCCCAGCTGGCAGGTGCAGACCCTTGCAGATCCGGGCCTGCCGCGGCGCACCGAGACCGAACTGGCCCGCTGCGCCGCCGCCCTCGGCCTGCCGCCGGAGCGCAACCGGCTCGCCGATCCCACCAACTTCGGCGAACGCCAGAGCGCCGATGCCTTTGGTCGAGCCGTGCCCGCCGGGCCGGCCCTGATCGTGTTGCACGAAACCGTGATCGATGAAGCGCAGACCCTGGCCCTCTTTCGCACCCCGCATCCCAATGACAACGACCAGGTCAGCTACCACCTGGTGATCAACCCCGCCGGCGATCGGCTGCGCATCGTTCCCGACGCCAACCGCGCCTATGGCGCCGGCATGTCGGCCTTCGGCGATTTCACGGTGCGGATCCGGCCCACCTCGGTGGGGTCGCTCAACAACGTGGCGCTGCATCTCGGCCTGGTGTCCCCCGCCGACGGCCGTGGCGATTCCCCCGGTCACTCCGGCTATACCGATGCCCAATACCGCGCCGTCGCCGCCCAGGTGCTGCTGTGGCAGGCGCGCTTCGGCATCCCGCTCACCCGCCTCACCAGCCACGCCGCCGTCGATCGCAGCCACTCCCGCTACGACCCGCGCAGCTTCCGCTGGGACCAGTTCATGGCTCACTACCGCCTGGCCGCCAAAGCCTGCGGCTTCACCGCCTACGACACCGAGCGCGCCACCTATTGAGGGGTGGCGGGCTCGCTTCGCGCCTGCCCCGAATTTCCGCCTACCAACCTTGCCGAGATTCGTAACGAAGTCCAAAGGTTTCTGTTACGCTTTGCAAAGCACCTCGCTACCCACACCATGACCAACGCCACCACCCCTTCCCGCTTCGGTTTCGTTGCCTTCGCTGAAACCTGGAATGGCCGTCTGGCGATGCTCGGCTTCGTGATCGGCCTCGGCACTGAGCTGCTCACCGGCCAAGGCATCCTCTCCCAGATCGGCCTCGGCTGAATCCAGGCCCACCCACTGCCCACGGCAGGTCGATCGCCTCGGGCGGTCACCTGCCGTGGGCTTTGCTATTGGGAGCTGAGCCCTGCCTGATCCGGTCGCCCACGCCCCCCTCCCTCCGCCATGGCCTACGCCCTCTGCTTCGTTCTTCACTGCAGCCCCACCGATGTCTCGAAGGGGCCGCCCCAGTGGTCTGATCTGTTGGCCCAGCAGCACGAGGCGATCAGTGCGGCCCAGGCCCTCAAGATTTTTCGCTGCCCCCCCGGCTGGGATGGTTCCCTCGATGAGCTGGTAAGTGCCGGCCAGGCCAACGCCGCCGGTGACGACCCCTTCCAGCATCTGCCAGATGGTCCCTTCGAGGCGTTGCCCGCCGCGTCTGCTGAGGCCACCGGCCAGAACCCCGCCGCTTCGGCCGAAAGCTCGCCGGCCTGGCGGTTGCTCTGCAACGCCACCATTCCCCGCTTCGCGGCCGAGCGTCTCTGGCTCAGCGTCTACGACCTGGAGAGTGAGGAGGCCTCGCCGCAGGCGGAGCCTCGCCAGCTGCGGCTGTTAGACAGCTTTCCACTCACCGCTGCCGCCAACGAAACCTGCTGGTTCTTCCCGACCGACGACGGCCGCTACCTCTCCTGTGCCACCAACGAACAGGTGCGTTGTCTGCCTGGATTCACCCCCGAGCAGCGCTTCAGCGACACACCTTCCGCCTATGACCGCGCCGGCATCAAAGTGCTGTGGTCGTTAATGGCCGATGAGGAAAGCTTGCGCTGCGTTGGCCTCACCTACCAGCGGCACCGGGTGGATTTTCCCCTGATCGAACGCCATCGCTCCGTGGCTACCACCTGGATCGCCTTTGAGGTGGAAAGTGAGGCCGCCGAACCCCTGCAGGTGACATCCACGATCACCACGTATCAGGGTTGAACATCAGCAGGCACGATCGCCGGCTGGCGTTGTTTTGAGGCTTTCTGCGCTTCACGGCAAGGCGTGGTCAGCTGCCATAAAAAAACCGGCCTCAGGCCGGTTGTTGGTTTCAGCTTTGATTGTCTAGCTGCCTCAAGCGGGGCCTGCTCAGCCGGCTTGGTTGTAGAGGCTTTCGAGCCGTTCGCGGCTGAGGTCCACGTACATCACCGAATCACCCGGTTCCGGCGCTTCCGGGTGGGGGCGAGGCGCAATGGGGACAGCGCGCCAGTCGGTCTGGCGAAGGTTCTGGCGCATCAGGGCAAAGGCGCCGCCGGCGATGGCAGCGAAGCAGGCGAAATAAAAGAAGGCGAACAATGCGTCCATGGGTTACTTGCTTTTCCCCACTCTAGTGTGACGTTCTGTTAAGCGTGGCTTGCTTTCGGCCTCATTGCACGCTCCGCCCGTCGCGGCCGCCCTCGCCCACCCGCAGCGGCCCCCCCTGGTGCTCCAGCCAGCCGGAGCGGAATCCTGCCGCCAGCGCCGCCTCCCGCACCTCCCGGTAGCGCGCGGCGCCATCCGGGCTCACCACCGCCACGATGTGATGGCGCTCGGTGCTGTAGGTGCGGATCCAATCGCGGAATGCAGCGGCGCGCATCACCGAAGCGGGCCGTGGTTCCAGCAGCAGCTGGCCCGCCAGCGCCGTCACGGAGAAGTAGCGCTGTAGCAGGCCCTCATCACCCAACCCCAGGGGCCGCAGCCCATCGGCGCTCACGAACACGAACAGAGGCTCGGTGCCCACCTCCCGCACCTGCGGCAGGCGCAGCTGCACCGGCGAGCGGCGGGGCGCTTGAGTCACCGGCGGCTGCGGTTGTGGTTGCGGCGGAGGCGGGGCGGCCTGGGCCGGCTCCTGTGTCTCCGGCGCCGGCGAGGGCCCGCTCCGCACCGACAACGCCATCACCACGGCCGTGAGCATCAGCACCCCCACCACATTCATGAACACGTCGATCAGGCTGTCGAACGACAGCTCGGTGTGCTCCTGACGGCCGCTGCGCCTCACCGCCATGGCGCACGCGCCCCCTCGCTGATCGGCTCGTAGCCCAGCTGCGCTCCGGTGCTGCGCAACGCGCCCACCAGCGGCTGCACCGCCGTGAAACAGCTGCCGGCGACGGCGAGATAGACATAGTTGCTGCGCACCGCCTCGGCGATCAGCTCCGGCGGCACCAGGTTCAGATCCCAGCGGGCGGTGATGGCGCCGCTGAGCGGATCGTGGCGTTCCACCTGGCCGCTGCGGCACAGCAGAAAGGTGGTGGAGCCGGTGATCGGCACCCCATCGGCGCTGTTGAGGGCCACCAGGGGGGTGGCCGCCGAGCTGCTGGGCTGCTGCATCCAGGGATCCGCGATCGGTTTTGCCGGCACTGGCGCCGGCGCCGGTTTGGGGGCGGGCTTGGTGCGGGCTTCGACCCGGGCCGTGCGGCCGCGGTCCACCCCGAGCGAGAGCGCCAGCACGGAGATCACCAGCAGCACGATCACCATCACGGCGCTGAGGATGTCGAGGAAGCCGATCAGATCGATCGACGTGCGCTTACGGCGCCGGGACGGTCTCATCACGGCACAGGCGGGGGAAGAAGCCGTCGTTGAGGGCTGTTTCGATTTCGCCAGCCAACTGGTATTCACAGCGTTCGCTGATGCTCATCAGCACCATGCACAGCACGGCCGTGATGATCCCCAGCAAGGTGGTGTCGAAGGCGGTGGACAGCCCGCCGGTCACCTCCGTGAGGCTCGCTTTCACCTTGTCGAGATCCTCCACATTGGCCAGCAGACCGGAAAAACCGCCGATCGAGATTGAGATGCCCAGTACCGTGCCGAGAAAGCCCAGCATCGGCAACACCCAGATCATCGTGCGGGTCACGCCATAGCCGTCTTCGATGTCGGCCTGGGTCAGGGCGATGTCGTCTTGATGCAGCTCGCGGGTGGCTCCGCGAGAGCGCGAATCCTGGAAGCAGCGCAGCAGCCGGCAGAGGCGGTTGGCCATCAAGGTGCGGCGCTGACCCAGCAGGATCAGCATTGTGCGCACATCGGAATCGGTGGGGCGCAGATCCACCAGCCCGCGGGGAATCCAGTCACGGCCCACCTGGCGCCGCTCCTTGCGGCACCCGATCAGGCGCCGCAGGCAGTAATCCACCACCGTGATCGCGATCGCCAGCGTGATCGGCTGGGTCACGCCCCGCTCCAGCAGAAAGGCCCTTACCGCGTTGCTGCGGTAGGGCGTGGCGGCGAACACCAGCGCCAGGGTGAGGATCACCCCCACCACGATCGAGAGCAGGGCGGGGCTGCGGATCCAGCGCCGCGGCGGCAGATCCAGCAGAGCAGGCGCCAGGTCTTCTAATTCCCTGGGGGCCGGCCGGGGCGTGTCGATCATCGGCGGGCCATGGGATTGCGAATCGGCGGCAAACGGCTGCAGGCGCTGGCGTTGACGTTAGGGGCGGACTTCTCTCACGGCTGATAGACGTGGGCACCTGCGCCCTGGCTCTGGCGCTCTGGCCCATGCCCCCGGCTCAAGCGCCTCAGGCCTCGCCACCCGGCCCGGTGTTCTTAGCCTCGGCCTATGACAGCTGACGCTCTCACCCTTTTGTACGACGGAGCCTGCCCGCTCTGCCTGCGCGAAGTGGCGCTGCTGCGTCGCCGCGATGCCGGCCGGGGCCGACTGGCGTTCGTGGATATCGATGCTCCCGGCTACGACCCCGCTGCCCATGCCGGCATCAGCTACCGCGACGCGATGGGGCGCATCCACGGCCTCAGCGCCGACGGCACGGTGCTGCGCGATGTGGCGGTGTTCCGCGAGGCCTACCGGCAGGTGGGTCTGGGCTGGATCTATGCCCCCACCACCTGGCCGCTGCTGGGCTCCGCCGTCGATGCCGCCTATGGGCTCTGGGCCGGTTGGCGGCTGCGCCTCACGGGCCGCCCCGACCTCGACACCCTCTGCGCGCGCCGGGCCGCCCGCTGATCCCGCTCACTGAGCCCTTCCTCTCGTTCTGACACCTGCTTTTCACCATGTCTGAGCCCATGCCTGAAGCCATGTCTGAGCCCGCCACTCCGCTTCTCACCGCCGCCTCGCTGCAGGCCCTGTTCACAAAGCCCTATGGGCAGCCGGCCCCTTCGCAGGAGCAGTGGCGTGCCGTTTATGCCGAAAACGTTCATTTCAGTGATCCCACCCAGGAGGCCAGCGGCATTGACGCCTATCTCGCCGCCCAGGAAGGGCTGATGAAACGCTGCGACGACGTGATGCTGCGCTCCGAAGCGGTAGCCATCAGCGACCGCACCGCCTTCGTGGAGTGGGTGATGGGCCTGCGGATCAAGGGCGTGGAGTTCGTCTATCCCGGCACCACCCGCTTGCTGCTGGATGAAGCGGGCAAGATCATCGACCACCGCGACTACTTCGACTTCGTGGGTCCCACCTTCGCCCCGGTGCCTGTGATCGGCCCCTTCGTGCGCTGGATGTACCGCCGCTTCGTGAGCTGAGGCTGCGCAGCTCCTGTTGAGGCCCCAGCGGGCACGATCAAGCCTGCTTGAATCGATTGGTTTGGTGGTTTCACTGTCTTGCTGATTCGCCTGCAGAGAGGTTGCAGAAAGTGGACAACTCTTGGCGGTGGCTCAGAAGCTTGAACCAGGGGTATTGAGGAAGGCCGGTTCCTCGCTGTTCGACACCCTTGCGAGCGCGTCGTTGCGGTGCGGAAAGCGGTCGAAGCGAGCAATCACCTCAAGGTGGCGGCGGGCGAAGACGGCGGTGCGCGCATCGGTGAACTGCTCAAACAAGGGGCTGCTCGCCCCAGGTCGCCAGCTCACCGGCCACCGCCTGGCGGGTCAGGCCGATGAACCGCTCCCGCACCTGGTGGTCGAAGGCCGGATCCTTGATGAACCACTGACTGGGCGTCGACGCTTCAAACCAGAAGCTCAACAACTCGGCCCCCAGCTCCTTCGCCCCTAGCTCCACGGCAGCAGCCATCGGCCACAAGCAGTTGCCTGCATCCTGATGCGCCGATGGCTGGTGGAACAGGCGCGACAACAACGCGCAACGGCCTCACAACCAACCACCCGAGCGTCCAGCGAACACGCCAATTCAGTGGATGCGGAATTCCCGTAAACATCCAGGTTGGGGTGTCACCCTTGCCGCTTTTGGCGCCAATCCGTGCCTGGATGTTGTTCCCCACTCCCTAATCTCAGCGCTTGTGCAGGGCTGAAGATCATGCGGCTTGGACTCTGTCTTTATGGCCTGGTGCTGCCCTCCTGCCTGGTGCTGCATGGCGGGCAGGCCTTGGCGCAGCCCGCTTTACAGCCCGCAGCCCAGCCCACAACCCTCCCGAGTACCCTCCCGAGTGCCCCCCTGGCTGCTCCCCCCACCGACCCGGCGGCGGGTCTGCAGCTCGATCCAGACTCCTTTCGCGCCGTGATCGGCAAGCCACCGGCGCCCGCCAGCCCGGAGGAGCGCGACGACCTGGCGATCCTGCGCTGGAACCAGCGCACCCGCACGCCTGAAGGGGTGCTGCACAGCTGGCGCTTCCTCAACCGCAACCTCAGCCTGTTTGATGCCGCCTTCGGCGCCAACCTGCAGGACACCTCACCGGCGCTGTACAAGGGCTTGCCGGCCTTTCTCAGCCGTGCCGACACCCTCAAGAATCAGCTCAAGCAGGCCATTGCCCGGCCGCGTCCCTTCCTGAGCCATCGCGACCTGCAGCCTTGCCTGCCGCTGGAAAGCGGTTGGTCGTATCCCAGCGGCCATGCCACCTGGTTCGCCACGGCGTCGCTGCTGCTGGCCGATCTGGTGCCGGAGCGGCGGGAACGGCTGCTGCTGGTGGGCCGTCAGGGGGGCTACGTCCGCGCTTACTGCGGCGTGCACTATCCCAGTGATGTGCTGGCCAGCCAGCGCCTGGCCGAAGCCTTCAGCAAAGAGGTGATTGCATCTCCCCAGTGGCAGACGTTCAAGCAGCAGGTTGCGGCGGATCGCCAGCGGCTGCTGGTGGCCCCGCCCGCTGGCCTTCCCCTGCTCACCAACTGATCGCAGGCCGCTTCAGCCGAATGCGCGGCTTCAGCCGTGGCATTCGCAGCCACAGCCGGCGTGGCAGGGCTCACCGTTGGGGTGGCCGCTGGAGCAGGCGTCGCTGCAGAACAGCAAGGCGCCATTGCGGAACGGTGTGTCGGCCTTCACGGCGCAATTGCAGCCTGTGCAGGCGCACTGGGTGGTGGTGGGTTTCTCCAGGGTGGCGTTCATGGCCTCTCCGTGGTGATTGGGTGTGCGTCCACTCTGCTGCCGCTGGCGCCGAGCTGCTTCATCCTGAAACCGGATCGAGCTGTGCCATGACCCTGATCAACACCGCCGTCGGGCTGCTGGCGATCAGTTCACCGATCGGCGTGCTGCCGGTGGTGGCCAGGGCCGCCGGCGGCGATCCCAGCCGGGTGCGGCAGATCAGCCGCCTGGCGGTGCTCACGTTTCTGTTCACCCTGCTGGCCGCCTGCTGGTGGGGGCAGGGGCTGCTGGATCTGTTCGCCATCACCCTCGATACCTTCCGGGTGGCTGGTGGCCTGATCCTGCTGCCCATCGGCCTGCGCCTGATCGAGGGGATGGAGGTGAGCCACCCCGACGTCGAGACCGATGCCGGCAGCCTCGGGGTGGTGCCGATCGGGCTGCCCTTGCTGGCCGGACCGGCGGCGATTTCGCTGGTGGTGGCGGATGCACCGGCCAGCTCGCAGGGCCGCCTGGCCCTCAGCGGTGTGATCGCTCTGCTGGCGCTGGCGATCTACCTGATCCTGCGTGTGTCGATGCCCCTGCGCCGCGCCCTGGGGGAGCTGCAGGAAAAGGTGATCAGCCGGCTGATGGGCCTGCTGCTCAGCGCCATCGGCGTGCAGATGCTGGTGGTGGGCCTGAAGGGTTGCTTCCCCGTGCTGGCTACTGCAGGGTGAAGCATCAGGCAACACAACTTCATGGACGAGTGTGTCTGTGCTTCTCCGCACCTGCCATCCCTTCGCTCGATGCAGGACGTCAGCATGACTAGACCGAAGCACCAGGGTGTCCCGATCGTGCTGCATACAATCCCGCTCCTTGCCGCCACGTGTCTGGCGGGATTCGCCATGTTGCAACTGTTGTTCAGTGCCGGCACCTGGTAGGTGGTGTTGATCAAGCGTCGCGCCGTCGGCTGTCTTGCTGATTAGCCCCAGCCAGCAGTAAGGCTGCGACGTGGTTCTGCGCTCCATCGCTGAAGCATTCATCCGCAAGCAAAGGATCTGAGGCAAAAGCTTCGCCTCTCCATCAGCATGCACCAGCTGGATGAATCAATTGCAGACTATTCCCGTCGCCCAGGCGCCGCCCCATGCTCCCCCCTTCCTGCTGTATACGTGCTTTGGCGCACCGAATCGTTGAATCTTTCGGTGCGTCACGACCTGCACTGTCCGCTTGGTTCCCTGCGTCATCTGGGCTGGGACGATTCAGCCGCCCCATCAGCAAGACGAGGCCCTGCGCAATCAGCTCGCCTTGGTGCTTTCCCGCTTTCACTGATCGGATGGCTACGGGCTAGCCCGGCATTGGCAACTCTTCGCTTCCTTTCTCGGAACAAAGTGTGACCTCAAGCACCCGGACATGAAGGCATCAGCCAGGCTTTGAAGTCGCAGGTCATGCCGCCGGCTGTCGCGTGGCTGAACAGGGTGCCTGCCTGGTTGATCGCTTCGCACCAGCGCAGGCGTTTGTTTTGGCAATGGGCGATGCCGGTTTCGAACCAGCGACATCCTGCTTGTAAGGCAGGCGCTCTACCGCTGAGCTAATCGCCCCAGACGCGCATTCTGGCGGTCGTCCCCCCCATGCTGGCAACCATCCGGCGCCCGCACCTCGATGGCCAGTGGCCGCAGCCACGACCGCGCGATCTGCTGGCTGTGTGTGCCCTTCGGGCTGCTGTGGTGGCCGTGGCTGGGACTGGCCGGGGTGGTGAGTGGCGGCGGCGGCTTTCTGGTGGGGGGGCTATGGCTGTCCCCCGACCTCGACACCATCTCGCGGCCGCTGCGCCGCTGGGGGCCGCTGGCGCTGATCTGGCAGCCCTACCGCCGCTGCCTGCGGCACCGCTCGATCGCCTCCCACGGTCCCCTGCTGGGCACCGGTCTGCGCCTGGCCTACCTGGCGGCGTGGCTGCTGGCGTTCAGCCTGCTGCTGCAGCCCTTCGGTGCGCCATCTCCCCGGGCGCTCGCCGCTGGCCTTCAGGCGCTTTGGAGCGCCTACAGCGGGCTGCTGCTGGTGGCCCTGGCCGGGCTGGAAGCCAGCAGCTGGCTGCATCTGCTCCAGGACGGCGACCCCGATGCGCGTCCCCGGCGCAGGCGCCCCCGGCGGCGGCACTCGAGTGGTATCCGCGCCCGGTCCGTGAGACGGTGAGGGGCAAGGGCGCTGCGCCCTCCCTAAAGCGTCGCCATGTCAGCTGAATCCGGTTCCAGCCCGTGCAGTGAATTGGCGGCCCTGATCGCCGTGGTGCAGCGCCTGCGCGATCCCGTGCATGGCTGCCCCTGGGACCTGGAGCAGACCCACACCTCCTTGATCCCCTACGTGCTGGAGGAGGCCCACGAGGTGGCCGATGCCATCCGCAACGGCGACGACGCCCATCTGCAGGAGGAACTGGGCGACCTGCTGCTGCAGGTCCTGCTGCACGCGCAGATCGCCAGCGAGGCCGGGCGCTTCGATCTGGCCGTGGTCGCCCGTGGCCTGCGCGAGAAACTGGTGCGCCGCCATCCCCATGTGTTCGCCGCCGCCGCTGCCTCCGCCTCCGCTGCCGACGCCGCCGAGGCGAACCGGGGCCTGGCCGGCGATAGCGCCGCCGTGCGCCGCAGCTGGGAGGAGATCAAGGCGCTGGAGCAGGTCCAGGCCCAGGCCCAGGAGCCGGCGCCGGCCCAGGAGCCCAGCCTTGCGCCGCTCAGTGCCCGCCTGGCCCGCAAGCTGCGCGGTCAGCCGGCGCTGGCCGGCGCCATGACCCTCTCGCGCAAGGCCGCCGCCGCCGGCTTCGAGTGGGAAAGCATGGCGGGCGTGTGGGCCAAGGTGGAGGAGGAGCTCTCTGAGCTGCGCGAGGCGGTGGCCAGCGGCGATCGCGCCCATGCCGAGTCGGAGCTGGGCGATGTGATCTTCACGCTGGTGAATGTGGCCCGCTGGTGCGGGCTCGATCCTGACGAGGGCCTGGCGGGCACCAACCGCCGCTTTCTCGATCGTTTCTCCCGCGTGGAAGTGGCCCTGGGCGGTGACCTCAGCGGCCAGAGCATCGAACAGCTCGAAGGGCTGTGGCAGCAGGCCAAGGCGCAGATCCGCGCCGCCCAGGACAGCTGAGCTGCCGCCGGCGCCTCAGTCGTCGCTCAGCCCCTGGCGGGATCGTCGCTGGCCCTTGATGGCGCTGCGCAACCGCTTGGCGCTCAGCCGCCGCTCCACCGCCCCGCGGCCTGGCCGGGTGGGGCGACGGGGCGGTGGCGGCGGTGCGATCGCCTCCGCCAGCAGCTTCACGAGCCGGCGTTCTGCGGCCTGGCGATTCAGCCACTGCGAGCGGTGTTCGGAGGCGGCGATCACCAGCACCCCGTCCACCAGGCGCCCCTCCAGCCGGCGCAGGGCCCGTTGGCGCAGCAGCGGTGTCAGCGCGCTCGACTGGGCCAGGGCGAACACCAGCTCCACGCGGGAATCGGTGGTGTTCACGCTCTGCCCCCCCGGGCCGCTCGAGCGCGAGAAGCGCCAGCTCAGTTCGGCGGCCGGAATCCGCACCGACGCCGTCACGGTCAGATCAGCAGCCATGCCACCAGGCTGCCAGAACCCGGCCGTGGGCGCCCGGCGGCCGGGTGCGCCGCGACACCGCCACGGAACGCTTAGCTGGGAAGCAATGGCTCCGCTGTCTGATGCCTGATTCCGTTGTTTTTGATCCCACGCCCGGCACCGCCGCGGCTGCCGGCTCCTGTTGGGTGGATGAGATCCACCAAGGCGTCCGCTATGGCCTCGAGGCCGAGGTGCTGGTGGAGCGCTCCAGCGCCTTTCAGCGCATCACCGTGATCGACAGCCGCACCTACGGCAAGGCCCTGCTGCTCGATGGCTGCTGGATGACCGCCGAACGGCAGGAGCGCCATTACCACGAGCCGCTCGTTCACCCCGCCCTCTGCGCCGCCGAGCGGATCGAGCGGGTGCTGGTGATCGGTGGCGGCGATGGCGGCACGGCCCGCGAATGCCTGCGCCATCCCGGCGTGGTGCAGCTCGACATGGTCGAAATCGACGGCGAGGTGGTGGACCTCTGCCAGCAGCATCTGCCTTCGCTGGGCGGCGGCGCCTGGAGTGACCCCCGCTTCCGGCTCACCATCGGCGACGGCATCGCCTGGGTGGCCGCCGCCGCCGCTGCCAGCTACGACGTGGTGATCGTGGATGGCTCCGATCCGGCCGGTCCCGCCGAAGGCCTGTTCAACCGCGCTTTCTTTGAGCACTGCCGCCGCCTGCTGCGGCCCGGTGGTGTGTTCGCCACCCAGAGCGAATCGCCCGAAGTCTTCCGCGCCGTGCATGTGGCCACGGTGCGGCTGCTGCGGGAGGTGTTCGGCCATGCCGATCCCCTCTATGGCTGGGTGCCGATGTATCCCAGCGGCTGGTGGAGCTGGACCTTCGCCGCCACCGACGGGCCCCGCTACCGCCAGGCCCTGCCCGAACGCGCCGCGTCCGTGGCCGATGGCTGCGCGATCTGGAGCCCCCGCTGGCAGGCCGGTGCCTTCGAGGCGGTGCCTGCCGCGATCGAACGGGAGCTGCAGGCGTGAGCGAGCCCTCTCCCATCGAGCTCTTCGCCACCGAAGGGGCGATCTTCATGGCGGCCCGGCGGGATCTGGCTGGCTGCCGCGTTGGGATGTTCGGTGTGCCCTATGACGGCACCACCTCCTTCCGCCCCGGCACCCGCTTCGGGCCGGCGGCGATCCGGGAGGTGAGCAGCGGGCTGGAAACCTATGACCCGCAGCTGGATCTGGATCTGGAGGATCTGGCCTTCGCCGATCTCGGCGCCGTGGACATTCCTTTTGGGGCGCCCGAGCCGGTGGTGGCGGCCGTGCGGCTGGCCACCGAGGCGGTGCTGGCAAGCGGGTTGCGGCCCCTGATGCTGGGCGGCGAGCATTCGATCAGCAGTGGCGCGGTGGCGGCGGTGGCCAGCCGCCATCCGGAGCTGGTGATGGTGCAGCTCGATGCCCACGCCGATCTGCGCGACAGCTGGCTGGGCACGCGCCACAGCCACGCCTGCGCCATGCGCCGTTGCCTGGAGGTGCTCCCCAGCGGCGTGCTGCGCCAGATCGCCATCCGCAGCGGCACGCGCGAGGAATTCAGCGAACTGCGCCGCACCGGCCGCCTGGTGGGTAACGCCGGGGGCCACGCCGGCGGCTGCGGCCTGGCGCCGGAACTCCTGCAGGCGGATCTGACCGCGGCCCTGCAACCGCTGCGCGGCCTGCCGCTCTATCTCACCGTCGATCTCGATTGGTTCGATCCGGCGGTGATGGCAGGCACCGGCACGCCCGAGCCGGGCGGCTTCCTCTGGGGCCACTTCGCCGCTCTTGTGGAAGAGCTGCGCCACCACAATCTGGTGGCCGCCGATGTGGTGGAACTGGCGCCCACGCTCGATCCCAGCGGCTGCAGTTCCGTGCTGGCCGCCAAGGTGACCCGCAGCCTGCTGCTTCTGTTGGGGCGCGAAGGCCCCGGTGGGTGTCAGTAGCAGTAGGAGCCGCTGGTGCGTTGCTCGCGTAATCGCTCGTGCTGCTGACCGATCAACACCACCGCCAGCGTGGGGTGGTTGTGCAGCAGGTTGAGGAAGTGCAGGCGACCCAGGCGCACCAGTTCCACCGGGGTGCGGGCCAGGGCCTCATTGCGGAAGCAGCCACCCCGCCAGACGATGTCCTGGTAACTGAACAATTCGCCGGGGCGATAGCAGAGCCGTTCACCGCTGGGATCGATCAACTCAACGATCCCTTTACGGACGGCATAAATGGCACTGGCGGTTTCGCCGCGCTTGAAAATCGAAGATCCGGTGGGGAGCGTGAGAATGTCTCCGTCCACCTGTCTGGCCATCAGGTCAACCGGGGTCGTGCTGGCAAAAGTGAGCAATCATCTACCTCCTGAAATCAAGGGGAATGTGCCACCTGCCTCACAGCGGAGCGGGCCGTTGCCGGCAGAGGTGGCATCCAAAGACTGTAACGTCAAGTCAGCTGCAATTCATGGTGAAACTGAGGAAATGTGCTCAGTTACACCGTTGTCGGTAGCAGGCCGGTGAGAGCAAGTTGGCGGATCAGCGGCGCCCCTTCGGTATGGGGATGGCTGTAGGGAAGGATGTCGGACACCGGCAACCGCGGGCTGCGGGCCGTCCAGTGGTGGCACCAGAGATCGGAGGCCAGCTCCTGATGGATGTCCAGGCGCCGCAGATGGCACCAGCCCATGGCCTCACCGCTGGGGGGGCTGCAGTGCCGGCAACTGCGGCAGGAGGAACGCTGGCCCATCGCTGGCCGGTTTTGGGTCCCTCAAAGTAATGACCGCCGCTGACCCTTAACAGAGAAAGAACCGAACCAGCGGGAAGTCTTCGGATTTGCAGACGCGTTTCCATAGGATCGCGCCACTTCTTCACCTGGCGAGGCGACAGCCCATGGCCGATCCCTCCGTGCCTGCCGTTTCCCTCAGGCGCACTCCCCTGGCCGCCGCCTGCCGCGGGGCCGGTGGGCGCATGGTGCCCTTCGCCGGCTGGGAGATGGCCGTGCAGTTCAGCGGGCTGGTGGCGGAACACCAGGCCGTACGCCAGCGCTGCGGTGTCTTCGACATCTCCCACATGGGGGTGCTCACCCTGCGCGGCGAAGGCGTGAAGGACGCGTTGCAGGCCCTGGTGCCCAGCGATCTGCACCGCATCGGCCCGGGCGAGGCCTGCTACACAGTGCTGCTCAACGTGGCCGGCGGCATCCGCGACGACCTGATCGTCTACGACTGCGGGCGCCAACCCGGAGCGGAGGGCGACGCCGATGCGCTGGTGCTGGTGATCAACGCCGCCTGCGCCGAAGCCGACACCGCCTGGCTGTGTGCCCAGCTGGAACCGCAGGGGATCGCTGTGGTCGACCGCAAGGGGGAGGGGGTGCTGCTGGCTCTGCAGGGCCCGGAGGCCGAGGCCCGGCTGGCCGCCCTCAGCGGCGCCGATCTGAGCGGCCTGCCCCGCTTCGGCCACCGCTCATTGCCACTGGCGGGCAGCGCGGCGGGTGCAGCAAGCGGCGCCATGGCGTTCGTGGGCCGCACCGGCTACACCGGCGAAGACGGTTTCGAACTGCTGCTGGCGGCCGGCCCCGGCCAGGCCCTGTGGCAGCAGCTGGTGGCCGAAGGGGTGACCCCCTGCGGGCTCGGTGCCCGCGACACCCTGCGCCTGGAGGCGGCCATGCACCTCTACGGCAACGACATGGACGCCACCACCTCTCCCCTGGAGGCCTCACTGGGCTGGCTGGTGCACCTGGAGATGCCGGCGGCGTTCATCGGCCGCGACGTGCTCGAACGCCAGACCGCCGAAGGGGTGAGCCGCCGCCTGGTGGGCCTGAAGCTGCAGGGGCGGGCGATCGCCCGCCATGGCTACCCGGTGCTGCGCGATGGCCAGGTGGTGGGCGAGGTCACCAGCGGCACCTGGTCGCCCACGCTCGCCGAGGCGATCGCCCTGGCCTATGTGCCCGCCGCTGCGGCCCGGCCCGGCACGGAACTGACGGTGGAGATCCGCGGCCGCCAGGAGCCGGCGGTGGTGGTGCGGCGCCCGTTCTACCGGCGCCCCTGAGGCCCTGTGGGAAACTCGCCCTTCCCCTCGATTTCTCCCATGCGCAGCCACGGATGCGGCGACCTGCGCAGCGATGCCACGGGCCAGGCCGTGTCGCTGTGCGGCTGGGTGGACCGCCGGCGCGATCACGGCGGTGTGATCTTCATCGATCTGCGTGACCGCAGCGGCACCGTGCAGATCACGGTCGACCCCGACCTGTCCCCCGCCGCCTTCGCCGTGGCTGAGCGGCTGCGCAATGAAACCGTGCTGAAGGTGTCGGGTGCGGTGCGTGATCGCCCCGCCGAATCCCGCAACGAGCGGCTCGCCACCGGTGCCGTCGAAGTGCTGGCTGCCGCGATCGAGGTGCTCAATGAGGTGCGGGGCAATCTGCCCTTCCCGGTGTCGGTGCACGACGACACGCCGGTGCGGGAGGAACTGCGCCTGCGCCACCGCTATCTGGATCTGCGCCGCGAGCGCATGAACAGCAACCTGCGCCTGCGCGCCCAGACCATCCAGGCGGCCCGCCGCTTCCTCGAGGCCGAGAACTTCATCGAGGTGGAAACCCCCGTGCTCACCCGTTCCACCCCCGAAGGCGCCCGCGACTACCTGGTGCCCAGCCGGGTGTGTGGCGGGGAGTGGTTCGCTCTGCCCCAGTCGCCCCAGCTGTTTAAGCAGCTGCTGATGGTGGGCGGCATCGAGCGCTACTACCAGGTGGCCCGCTGCTTCCGCGATGAAGATCTGCGGGCCGATCGCCAGCCGGAATTCACCCAGCTGGACATGGAGATGAGCTTCATGGGCCAGGAGCAGATCCTGGAGCTCAACGAGGCCCTGATCGCCTCGATCTGGAAGGCCGTGAAAGGGGTGGAGCTGCCTCGGCCGTTCCCGCGCCTTACCTGGCATGAGGCCATGGCCCGCTACGGCACCGACCGGCCCGACACCCGCTACGGCCTGGAGCTCACCGACGTGAGCGACATCGTGGCCAGCAGCGGCTTCAAGGTGTTCTCCGGCGCGGTGGCCGCTGGCGGTTCGGTGAAGTGCATCGCGATCCCCGGTGGCAACGAGGCGATCAGCAACGTGCGCATCAAGCCCGGCGGCGACGTCTTCTCTGAAGCCACCACCGCTGGCGCCGGGGGCCTCGCCTTCATCCGCGTGCGGGAGGGCGGTGAGATCGACAGCATCGGCGCCATCAAGGACAACCTGAGCGCCGAGGGCAAGGCCGAGCTGCTGCGCCGCACCGGCGCGGAGCCCGGCACCCTGCTGCTGTTCGGCGCCGGCGACACCGCCACGGTGAACAAGGCGCTCGACCGGGTGCGCCAGTTCCTGGCCCGCGAGCTGGCTCTGGTGCCCGCCAGCGGCGCCGGTGGCGCCTGGAACTTCCTCTGGGTGGTGGATTTTCCGATGTTCGAGTTCAACGCCGAGGAGAACCGCCTGGAGGCCCTGCACCACCCCTTCTGCGCGCCCAATGCCGCCGATCTCGGCGTCGATCCGGCTGCCTGGCCCACCACCCTGCCCACCGCCCGCGCCCAGGCCTACGACCTGGTGCTCAACGGTCTGGAGCTGGGCGGTGGTTCGCTGCGCATTCACGATGCCGCCCTGCAGAAGCAGGTGTTGCAGACGATCGGCCTGCCGCTGGAAGAAGCCGAGCGGCAGTTCGGCTTCCTGATCGAAGCGCTCGACATGGGTGCCCCGCCCCACGGCGGCATCGCCTTCGGCCTCGATCGCATGGTGATGCTGCTGGCCGGCGAGGAGTCGATCCGCGACACGATCGCCTTCCCCAAGACGCAGCAGGCCCGCTGCCTGCTCACCCAGGCTCCGGCCGATGTGTCGCCCCGGCAGCTGGAGGATCTGCATGTGGCCAGCACCTGGGTGGAAGAGGAGGGCTGAGGGACAGGAGACTTGTAACAACCCCAACGGACCTTCCAGGCTCGGCCACGCTGCCCTGGCCTGGTCAGCTTGGGCTATCAAGTTGATGGTGCGGCACCCCCCGGTGCCCCCTGCAGCCGAAGGCTCAACCCGCGGCTTGCCGCTCAAGTCGACGAAGTTGTCGGCGGGTCTGCCAGAGCCATCGGGCCCACAGGATGCCATCGCGGCTCTTCCAGGCACGTTCGCGCAGCGGAAAGGGAAGCCACCCCAGCGTGGCCACATTGCGGACATGGCGGCGCACACGGGCCCGGTCCGCGCCCCAGACCACCTGCCACCACAACCGTGTGATCAATGAGAACGACGAGTTCTCATTGACGATGAGTTGATCACAACTCGCCAGCAGGCGCATGTCCACCAGTGCGGCGCGTGCCATTGCCAGGCGATCCGGGCAGGCTGCAAGAGGTTGATGAAGAGGCCCGGATTCCGGCAACCACTTCGGGGCGGTCAGCACCTCTCCGTAGCGGCTCTGGAAATCATCGAGAACAGCTCTGGAATCTGTCGCTAGAAAAAGCACCGCATCGGGATGACGCTGGCGCAACTCAGCAACGCGATGCCTGAGGCGACGAAGGTTTGTGGTGCGGTCAGAGTGGCGAACGTGAACGCCGATCTTCGGCCGATCGGGCCAGCCGTTCTGCACCTCGGCGCAACTAGCCAGTATGTCCGGATGAACATCCAGTTCCTCCTTCAGCAGGCGGGCGAGGAGTTGATCGTCGGCAAGAGCATCCCAAGGCCGCCAGGGACCGTGAAAGTGCCGCCGCATCGGACCGATCCTGGCAATTGACGGCCACATCACCAGAACGTGTTCCTGGCAATGCAGACATCGGGGATCAAAGGAGTAGAGCTCGCCCTGAATGGGCATCCCGATCCACCCTTCACTCCTATCAGTCGCGCCATTTCGGTGGCGCTGAGGCCTGGGCCCTGTGTCCACATCCAGGGATGGATGGAATTTGATTGCAGATCATCAACCAGAGGGCTTGCCGAGCGGCAGCTGAACAGAAGTGGGAACGAATTAACACCAGAATCTGCATACATGCCATCCCGCCAGTCAACCAGAAGATGGCGATTGGCCAGCCTGGAATAGAGAATAGCCGTCAGCAAGGCAAGAATACGATTTCCCAAGCCGGCATAGCCCTTGAGAAGGGCGATGCCGCTCTTACTGGTTGCCATGGGGCTCTCAACTTCAATCCCGGCCTACTCTGGCCTGTTATTAAATTATCATACGCATACCATGCAGGATTGACAATGTACAAGCGGTCGATTGCTGCTTTCATTCGCCTGCTTGGTCCCTACGGGGCCTTCCCAACCCGCCGCACGGTTGAGCCCGATCTGAGGGCGATGATGCGGCGGCTGCACCCCGTGAACAGTGGCGCCGGATTCCTCCTGCTGGTCAGCTGGCGTGGGCACAGATTCCAGCTTTGAAGCGGCTTGCGCTGACCGCGGCATGGAGGTGCTTCTGACGGATGGCTCCGTGGATGGGCCAGCCCAGGCACACCCCTTCTTCGCTTCACGCGTGCATTCCTTGGATCATCCGAAACCGGTCCATGCAAAACACTGGCTTCCTGGATGGCTTCTGCTCGGCAAAATCATCCTCAGGATCAGTTGCTCAAGCTGGATATCGAGAGTGCTGAATACGAAGTTCTCCTCGCAGCCCCGCCGGAGTTGTTGTCACGCTGCCGGGTCATCATCGTTGAGTTCCATCAGCTTGACCCCCTCTGGAGTGCTCCGTTCTTCCGCCTGGCATCGGCGGCCATCCATAAACTGCTGCACAGCCATGCCTGTGTGCATATCCATCCCAACAATCACGATGGCGTGCTGCGGTACCGCCGGATTGATCTGCCGCCCACCATGGAATTCACCTTCCTGCGCCGCGACCGACTCCCCCCTTCACCCCAGTGGCGCACCGTCTTTCCCCACCCGCTGGATCGCGACAACGCAGCTGGCCCCCCTCTGGTGCTGCCGCCGTGCTGGTACCGATCAAGTTCAGAGCGTGGATCCAGCCACCCCTCATTGCTTGAGAAGCCCCGGAGCAGGGCCTGAATGGAGAGGTCCTTACTGCAATCAGGCTGGCGGCTCATCTGGGCAGGGAGCTGTGGCGCCGCCGCCGATCGACGTGAAGCGGGATGAAAGCGGACCTGGCGCCGATCCACAGCGCTTGGATGTGAACTAGACATGAAGAGTCAGCCTGAAGTCAGAACGGACACGCCATGGCCGTCACCGCTCCTCCGATCGACATCGGCATTCCCGAAAGCCAGCGGCAGCAGATCGCCGCCGGGCTCGGCAACGTGCTGGCCGACTCCTACGTGTTGTATGCCAAGACCCACGGCTTCCACTGGAACGTCACCGGGCCGATGTTCAACACGCTCCACCTGATGTTCATGGACCAGTACACCGAGCTGTGGACGGCCCTTGACCTGATCGCCGAGCGGATCCGCGCCCTCGGGTTCCCCGCCCCCTATGGCGGCGCCACCTACGCGGGCCTCTCCTCGATCCCCGAAACCGAAGGCGTGCCCGCTGCCCTCGCCATGGTGCGTGAGCTGGTGGAAGGCCACGAAGCGGTGGCCCGCACGATTCGCACGGTGTTCACCCTGGCCGATGAGGCCAATGACCAACCCACCGCCGATCTGCTCACCCAGCGTCTGCAGATCCACGAAAAAACGGCGTGGATGCTGCGCAGCCTGCTGGAGGCCTGAGTCTCGCGGTGGTGGCTTCGGCCGTTGCGCCCGCTGCGCGGGCAACACGGCCTGCGCCACCACCGCGAGACTCAGGCGATAGGGGGGGCAAGCTCCCCGCAGGGGGGCGAGGCTTTGGTGGTGGTGGTGGCGGTGGCGGTTCGGCGGGTCTGGTGGCGGGGGCTTCGGTGCGGGCGGTGGGCGCTCGATAGATTGGAACGTCCGCCAGTGTCTGCCCTGCCCCATGGCGAAGTTTGTGTTCGTGACCGGCGGGGTGGTGTCGAGCATCGGCAAGGGAATCGTGGCGGCCAGCCTCGGGCGACTGCTCAAATCACGCGGTTACAGCGTTTCGATCCTCAAGCTCGACCCCTATCTGAATGTGGACCCGGGCACGATGAGCCCGTACCAGCACGGTGAAGTATTCGTCACCCAGGACGGCGCTGAGACCGACCTCGACCTGGGCCACTACGAGCGCTTCACCGACACCGCCATGTCGCGCCTCAACAGCGTGACCACCGGCTCCATCTATCAGGCGGTGATCAACAAGGAGCGCCGCGGCGACTACCAAGGTGGCACTGTCCAGGTGATTCCCCACATCACCCGGGAGATCCGCGAACGCATCCACCGCTTGGCCGCCGACAGCGGCGTGGATGTGGTGATCACCGAGATCGGCGGCACGGTGGGCGACATCGAATCGCTGCCCTTTCTGGAGGCCATCCGCGAGTTCCGCGGTGACGTCGGCCGCCATGACCTGGCCTACGTGCACGTCACCCTCTTGCCTTACATCGGCACCTCCGGCGAGATCAAGACCAAGCCCACCCAGCACTCGGTGAAGGAGCTGCGCTCGATCGGCATCCAGCCCGATCTGCTGGTTTGCCGCAGCGACCGGCCGATCACCGAGGAGCTCAAGGCCAAGATCGGCGGCTTCTGTGGTGTGTCCACCCACGCGGTGATCGAAGCCCTCGATGCCGACAGCATCTACGCGGTGCCGCTGGCGATGGAGCGTGAAGGGCTCTGCCGCGAAGTGCTCAATGTGCTCGGCCTCGACGACCACAGCAGCGACATGGCCCGCTGGGAGGAGCTGGTGCGCAAGCTGCGCAACCCCGGCCCGCCGGTGAAGGTGGCCCTGGTGGGCAAGTACGTGCAGCTCAACGATGCCTACCTCTCGGTGGTAGAGGCGCTGCGCCACGCCTGCCTGGAGCAGGACGCCTCGCTCGATCTGCATTGGGTGAGCGCCGAGCAGATCGAAATCGAAGGGGCCGATGCCCTGCTGCAGGGCATGGATGCGGTGGTGGTGCCGGGTGGTTTCGGCAATCGCGGCGTCGACGGCAAGGTGGCTGCGATCCGCTGGGCGCGGGAGCAGCAGGTGCCGTTCCTGGGGCTCTGCCTGGGCATGCAGTGCGCCGTGATCGAGTGGGCGCGGCACCTGGCAGGCCTCGATGGGGCCACCAGCGCTGAGATCGATGCCGATGCCACCCATCTCGTCATCCACCTGCTGCCCGAACAGCAGGACGTGGTTGACCTGGGCGGCACGATGCGCCTCGGCGTTTACCCCTGCCGCCTGCAGCCCGGCACCATGGCCGATCAGCTCTACGGCGAAGCGGTGGTGTACGAGCGGCACCGCCACCGCTACGAGTTCAACAACGCCTACCGCAACCAGTTCCTGGAATCCGGTTTCCGCATCAGCGGCACCTCGCCCGATGGCCGCCTGGTGGAGCTGATCGAGCTGGAGGGCCACCCCTTCTTCACCGCCTGCCAGTTCCACCCTGAGTTCCTCTCCCGGCCCGGCCGCCCCCACCCGCTCTTCCGCGGCCTGGTCGAGGCGGCCCAGCTGCGCCATGCCGCCGGCAGCGCCAGCGAGGCGGCGGCGAGCAAGGCGGCCCTTGCCGGCCTGGGGCAGCCCCAGCCAGGCCCAGTCGCCGGCCTGCCCGTTTCCCCTTGAGCGCGTCCCCTTGAGCCTTTCCCCTTGAGCGTTGCCGTGCCCATGGCCGCTGCCCCGCTGGGGGCGGGGGCTGCTGCCCTGCCGGTGGTGGAAACCTTCCACTCGATTCAGGGGGAAGGCAGCCACGCCGGCCGCAGCGCCTTCTTTCTGCGGCTGGCGGGCTGCACGGTTGGCTGCCCCTGGTGCGACACCAAGGGCTCCTGGTCGCAGCAGGCCCATCCGCTGCTCCCCCTGGAGGCGCTGGCGGCGGAGCTGGTGGCGGCGGCGGCGGCCGGAGCGGCCTTCGTGGTGATCACCGGCGGGGAGCCGCTGCACCACAACCTCACCGCCCTGTGCGCCCAGCTGCGCGGCGCCCTGGATCCGCCCCTGCCCCTGCACCTGGAAACCAGCGGCGTCGATTGCCTCAGTGGCCGCTTCGACTGGATCACCCTCTCGCCCAAACGCCATCGGCCGCCGCGGCAGGAGCTGCTCAGCTGCTGCGATGAGCTCAAGGTGGTGGTGCACGAGCCCGCCGATCTCGCCTTCGCCACCGCCATGGCCGCGGCGGCCCGGCAGGAGCGCCCCACGGCCCCTCTCCAGCTGCTGCTTCAACCGGGTTGGCAGAGCAGCGAGGGGCGGGAGTTGGCCGTGGAGTTCGTGCGTGCCCGCCCCGACTGGCGGCTCAGCCTGCAGAGCCACAAGTGGCTGGGGGTGCGCTGAGCGGCGATCCCGCAAACTGTCCCCAGACCTGGACATGGGCGTGGAGAAACTGCAGAGCCTGCGCGGCATGGTGGATCTGCTGCCGGCGCAGCTGCCGGCCTGGCAGCACGTGGAAGCTGTGGCCCGCGATCACTTCCGCCGCGCCGGGCTGAACGAGATCCGTACGCCGCTGCTGGAGGTCACCGAGCTGTTCGCCAGGGGCATCGGCGAGGCCACCGATGTGGTGGGCAAGGAGATGTACAGCTTCGAAGACCGGTCCCAGCGCCGCTGCACGTTGCGGCCGGAAGGCACCGCTTCGGTGGTGCGGGCGGTGCTGGAGCACGGCTTGCTCAGCCAGGGCCCGCAGCGGCTCTGGTACGGCGGCCCGATGTTCCGCTACGAACGGCCCCAGGCGGGCCGTCAGCGCCAGTTCCACCAGATCGGTCTGGAGTTCCTCGGTGCCGCTGATCCCCGCAGCGATGCCGAAGCGATTGCGATCGCCTGGGATCTGCTCACCGCCCTGGGCGCTAGCGGCCTGGCGTTGGAGCTCAACTCGCTGGGCGATGCCAACGACCGGGCGGCGTACCGGCAGGCGCTGGTGGGCTGGCTGGAGCAGCGGCGCGAGCAGCTCGATCCGGAGGCGTGCGAGCGCATCGCCACCAACCCGCTGCGCATCCTCGACAGCAAGAACCCCGCCACCCAGGCCGTGCTGGCAGAGGCGCCGCTGCTGATCGACCACCTGAGCGCGGCGAGCCGCCAGCGCTTTGAGCAGGTGCGTCAGCTGCTCGATCGCCTCGCGATTCCTTACCAGCTCAACCCCCGCCTGGTGCGCGGGCTCGACTACTACGCCCACACCGCGTTCGAAATCACCAGCGATCAGCTGGGCGCCCAGGCCACTGTCTGCGGGGGTGGCCGCTACGACGGGCTGGTGGAGCAGCTGGGCGGGCCTCCCACAGCGGCGATCGGCTGGGCGATCGGCCTGGAGCGGCTGATCGTGCTGCTGGAGCGTGCCGGTGCGGCCGGCGCAGCGGTGGCGGTGCCAGCGGTTTATGTGGTGAGCCGTGGGCCCCTGGCGGAAGCGATGGCGCTCGATCTCGCCATGCAGCTGCGGCGCCGGGGCCAGGCGGCGGAGCTGGATCTCTCCGGCGCTGCCTTCTCGCGCCAGCTCAAGCGCGCTGACCGCTCCGGCGCCCCCTGGGCGGTGGTGATCGGCGAGAGCGAAGCGGAGCAGGGCGTGGTGCTGCTCAAGGATCTGCTGGGTGGTGGCGCCGAGCAACGGCTCAGTCCGCCGGCCGTGCTCGCGCACCTGACCGGATCAGCAAGCTGACCGCGCACGGGACATTTCGTCGCCATACATGGATAATGTCTGGATCTCTATAATGGATTGAAGGTGGGACTTTGCTCGTAGTTCATCCGCGCGAGGTTCGCTCGATCTGCTGCATCGGCGCTGGCTATGTCGGCGGGCCGACGATGGCGGTGATCGCCGATCGTTGCCCGCACATCCAGGTGACCCTTGTGGATCTCAACGCCGCCAGGATCGCCGCCTGGAACGATCCGGATCTCGCCAACCTGCCTGTCTATGAGCCCGGCCTTGGAGAGGTGGTGGGGCGCTGCCGCGGCCGCAACCTGCACTTCACCACCGAGGTGGATGCCGCCATCGCCAGGGCCGACATGGTGTTCCTCTCGGTGAACACTCCCACCAAGACCCGCGGCCTGGGCGCCGGGCAGGCCTCCGACCTGCGCTGGATCGAAGCCTCGGCGCGTCAGGTGGCGGCGCAGGCCACGGGCCACACGATCGTGGTGGAGAAGAGCACCCTGCCGGTGCGCACCGCCGAAACGATCAAACAGATCCTGGTTGGGTCCCAGCGGCTTGCCGGCGGTGCCAATGGTGCGGGCGGCGCCCGTTGCCCTGAAGGCGAGCCCGGCGGGCCGCCAGCAAAAACCTTCTCGGTGCTCTCCAACCCCGAATTCCTGGCGGAGGGCACCGCCATCCGCGATCTTGAGCACCCTGATCGGGTGCTGATCGGTGGCGAAGATCCCGAGGCGATCGCGGCGCTTTCGGCCATCTACGGCCACTGGGTGGATCCGGAGCGCATCCTGCACACCAATCTCTGGAGCAGCGAGCTCTCCAAGCTCACCGCCAACGCGTTTCTTGCCCAGCGCATCTCCTCAATCAACGCCGTGGGTGCGTTGTGCGAGGCCACCGGCGCAGACATCACCGAAGTGGCACAGGCAATCGGCGCCGATTCGCGTATCGGGCCGAAGTTTCTCGCGGCGGGTCCCGGTTTCGGCGGCAGCTGCTTCCAGAAGGACATTCTCAACCTCGTCTACCTCTGCCGCCATTACGGCCTTGACGCCGCCGCCACCTACTGGGAGCAGGTGGTGGCCTTCAACAGCTGGCAGCAACAGCGCATCGCCCGCCTGGTGGTGAGTCGCCTGTTCGGCACCGTGAGCGGCAAGCGCCTGGCGGTGCTCGGTTTCGCCTTCAAGGCCGACACCAACGACACACGGGAGTCGCCGGCGATTGCGATCTGCCGTGATCTGCTCGAGGAGGGCGCCCATCTGGTGATTCACGACCAGAAAGTGGCCACCAGCCAGATCACCGCAGACCTGGGCCGCCCCCCCGATGGCAGCGATCGCGGCTTCACTGAAGACGGCAGCTGGCAGCAGGTGGACACCCCGCTGGAGGCAGTGACGGGCGCCGATGCGGTGATCGTGCTCACTGAATGGGCCGCCTACCGCACGCTCGACTGGCCGGCGATCGCCTCAGCGATGCGGCGGCCGGCCTGGCTGTTCGACGTGCGTGACATCACTGACACGGCGGCAGCACGACAAGCTGGCCTGCAGGTCTGGTCTGTGGGGAAAGGCTGAGTGACGACACCGATGGCTTCAATGCGCAATCTGGTCACCGGCGGTGCCGGCTTTCTCGGCTCCACCTTGGTGGACCGGCTCATGGAAGCCGGTGAGGAGGTGATCTGCCTTGACAACTACTACACCGGCACCAAAGCCAACATCGCCCGCTGGATCGGCCACCCCAGCTTTGAGCTGATCCGCCACGACGTGACCGAGCCAATCCTGCTGGAGGTCGACCGGATCTGGCACCTCGCCTGCCCCGCCTCGCCGCGGTACTACCAGGCCAACCCGATCAAAACCGCCAAAACCAGTTTTCTCGGCACTTACAACATGCTCGGTCTGGCCCGGCGTGTGGGGGCCCGCTTGCTGATGGCCAGCACCAGTGAGGTGTACGGCGATCCAGAAGTGCATCCTCAGCCGGAGAGTTATCGCGGTTGTGTCAACACCACTGGAATCCGCTCCTGCTATGACGAAGGCAAGCGCATTGCCGAGGCGCTCTGCTTCGATTACAACCGCATGCACGGCACGGAGATTCGCGTTGTGCGCATCTTCAACACCTATGGCCCGCGCATGTTTCCAGATGATGGCCGTGTGGTGAGCAACTTCGTTGTGCAGGCCTTGCGTGGCGAGCCCCTCACCCTGTATGGCGATGGCAGCCAGACCCGCAGCTTCTGCTATGTCGATGATCTGGTGGAAGGATTGATCCGCTTGATGAACGGCAGCCACACAGGCCCGATCAACATCGGCAATCCCGGGGAATTCACCATCCGCCAGCTGGCTGAGCTGGTGCGCGCGCGCATCAACCCAGCGCTGCCCCTGGTGTATCTGCCGCTGCCGCAGGATGACCCGCTCCAGCGACAACCCGTGATCGATCTGGCCCGCAGTGAGCTGGGCTGGGAACCCAAAGTGTCCCTGGAAGAGGGATTGGGTCCCACGATCGCTTACTTTCGCCGCATCCTGGGGCTCGATTGATGACCCTGCTCGTCACCGGTGGTGCTGGTTACATCGGCAGCCACACCGTGCGCGCCCTGCAGCAGGCCGGGCACCATCCTGTGGTGCTCGACAACCTCGTGTATGGGCACCGCTCGAGTGTGGAAGAGGTGCTGCGAGTGCCGTTGGTCCAGGGCCAGGTGGGCGATCGCGAACTCGTTGAGGCCTTGCTGAGCGGTCGCCATCCCGCCTGCGGTGGTGAGCCGGTGCGGGCTGTGCTCCATTTCGCCGCCTATGCCTATGTGGGCGAATCGGTGCTCGACCCGGCCAAGTATTACCGCAACAATCTCGGCGACACGCTCACCCTGCTTGAAGCGCTCGTGGAGCCGGTACGCAGTGGCCGGGGCCCCGCCATCCCGATCGTGTTCTCCTCCACCTGCGCCACTTACGGCAGCCCGGAGACGGTGCCGATCACCGAGGACACGCCCCAGCGGCCGATCAATTCTTATGGCCGCAGCAAGTGGATGGTTGAGCAGATGCTGGCCGACTTCGCTGCCGCGTACAGGCTGCCGAGCGTGATCTTCCGCTATTTCAATGCAGCTGGTGCCGATCCAGCCGGTGACCTCGGCGAAGATCACAATCCCGAAACCCACCTGATTCCGCTGGTGCTGGATGCGATTGCCGGCCGGCGTGAAAATATAAAGATCTTTGGCACCGATTACCCCACGCCCGATGGCACTTGCCTGCGCGATTACATCCACGTGAGTGATCTGGCCGATGCCCACGTGTTGGGCCTCCGGCACCTGCTGGCTGGAGCGGTCCCCCAGCCGATCGCGCCGTTGATCTTCAATCTCGGCACGGGCACTGCCTATTCAGTCCAGGAGGTGCTCACGGTGGCCCAGGAAGTCACGCAACGCCCGCTCACCGCCGTGGTGTCACCACGCCGGCCCGGCGATCCGCCCACCCTGGTGGCCAGCGCCCAGAAGGCCCGCGAGGTGCTGGGCTGGGAGCCCCGCTACCCGGATCTGGGCGAAATCATTGCCCACGCCTGGGCGTGGCACCAGCGCACCGGGCCCACACCCTGATCATGGCGTCGCTGCCCTCCCCGCTGCCACCTGGAGCCACCCTCGTGACCGGTGCCGCCGGGTTCATCGGGGCTGCGTTGTGCGAGCGCCTGCTGGCCCGCGGCGAGCGGGTGATCGGTCTCGACAACCTCAACAGCTATTACGATCCGGCCCTTAAGCAGGCGCGGCTGGCCCGGTTCGAGGGCAACGACGGCTTCCGCTTTCACCGCCTGGATCTGGAGGATGGCGGGGCGGTGGCGGCTCTGTTCGCGGCTGAGCGCCCCTCACGGGTGGTGCATCTGGCGGCCCAGGCGGGGGTGCGTTACTCCCTGGAGAATCCTGCCGCCTATATCCAGAGCAACCTGGTGGGCTTCGGCCACATCCTGGAGGGCTGCCGTCATCACGGCATTGGCCACCTTGTGTATGCCTCCAGCAGCTCGGTGTATGGCGGCAACCGCCGCATGCCCTTCAGCGAGCAGGATGCGGTGAACCATCCGGTGAGCCTTTACGCGGCCACCAAAAAGGCCAATGAGTTGATGGCGCACACCTACAGCCACCTTTACGGGCTGCCCGCCACCGGCCTGCGCTTTTTCACCGTGTATGGCCCCTGGGGCCGGCCCGACATGGCCCCGATGCTGTTCGCCCGCGCGATCCTGGCCGGCGAGCCGATCCGGGTGTTCAACCACGGCCGCATGCAGCGGGACTTCACCTATGTCGACGACATTGTCGAGGGGGTGGTGCGCTGCCTCGACAAACCGGCCACCGCTGATCCGCACTTCGACCCGCTGGCCCCTAACCCAGCCACTGCGGCGGTGCCCCATCGGGTGTTCAACATCGGCAACAGCCAACCCACGCCCTTGCTGGAGTTCATCGGGGTGCTGGAAGCGGCGCTGGGCACTGCGGCGATTCAGAGCCTGGAGCCGATGCAACCTGGTGATGTGGAAGCCACCGCCGCCGATACCTCCGCCCTGGACGCCTGGGTGGGCTTTGCGCCCCACACCCCGATCACCGAGGGTGTGGGGCGCTTCGCTCACTGGTACCGCAGCTATTACCAGGCCTGAGCCGTTCCGTTGACGAGGTCTGAGCCATTTCGCTGGCACAGCAAAAAAAAGCGGGCCCTTGGGCCCGCGGTGCATGAAACAGATCAGGGGGAATCAGGCCGAACCCACACCCACATAGGAGCCGTAGAAGAAAAGACCGACCACAAAAATCACGGCGATGCCGCCGGCAGTGGCCACCAACCAAAGGGGGAGCACCCCTTCGGTCCAGCGGCTTTTCCAGGCTACGGCCGGGCGGCCGTCAGGCAGGCGATCGGGAATGCGACCGTCAGGTAGTGCGGATTTCTTGCCGCTCATGGCTGAATCTCCCGATCAGTTGAAGAAGTAGCTGGTGAACAGAACACCGATGACGAACACAAACAGCAGGCCCAGGTAAAGGCTGGTGCGGTTGAGTTCGACCGGCAGATTGTTCGGGTTGGGATTGCGCTGCATGGCGGAAATCAGCGACGAACGAATTGCATGGCCGCCAAGGCTCCCAGGAAGAAAACCGTGGGGATGCCCAGCGCATGAACCGACAACCACCGCACCGTGAAGATGGGGTAGTTGCGTGGCGTGGTGGAGACAGAAGACTGGGTCATGGCGTTACTTGAGGCGCAGGTCAAGCTGGCTCTTGCCCTCGTACCGCTTGCTCACCACCGGTGCCTTGGCTTCCTGGGGTTGGAAGTAGGCATCGGGGCGAGGCGTTCCGAAGGCGTCGTACGCCAAGCCAGTGGAGACGAAGAGGAATCCGGCCAGGAAAATCGCCGGCAAGGTGACGGCGTGGATGACCCAGTAACGGATGCTCGTAATGATCTCGAAGAACGGGCGTTCCCCGGTGGAGCCGGCAGCCATAGCAGCGGGCAAATCAGCTACGGAATCTTAAGGGTCGAGCTGGGAGTGCCGAGAGCCGGAGAGGAGGTTGGTTACACAGGGATGCAGTTGGAGCCGGCGGCGGCTCCGCAGCCCGCCCGCGCCTAACCCACCCAGCGCAGCAGGTTGCCGCGTTCGCCCAGCACGAAGCCCTTGCCGTCGCTGCTGAAGCTGATGCGGTTGAAGTTCGTGGGCTGCACGGCGCCCACCGGATCGCGCTCCCAGTGGCTGCCGCCGTCGTGGCTCACCAGCAGGGTGCCGCTGCCGCCACCGGTCCACACGTCACCATCGGGGCCCCAGGCCATGTCGAGGTAGCCGAAGCCATTGGTGATCGGGATCACCGGCTTGCTCCATGCCTCAGGATCGGCCGCATCGTCGTTGAAGCGCAGCTGGGCACCCCGGGTGACCATCCAGAGGTTGCCGTCGGGTTGGAAGCCCATGCTCTGCAGGCGCTGGCTGCTGACCCGCTGGTGGGGCTGCCAGACCGCCTGGCCTGGCTCCCAGGTGGCGAAGAAGTTGCCCAGGCTCGACACGCTCACGTAGTGGCCTTCGGAGGAGCGGCGCAGGTCGCGCACGGCGCCGGCCGCATCGCTCACTTCCGCCTGCCAGGTGATGCCAGCATCGTTGGTGAGGTAGATGGCGCCCACGGTGGTGGCCAATTCAGCGCTACCGCGGCCTGTGGCGGTGACGGCATAGGGATCACCAGGCAGCTTGGTGTCGAGCAGCAGGCGCTCCCAGCTCTGGCCGGCATCAGCGGTGTGCAGCAACAGGCCCGGCTGGCCCACGATCCACCCATCAGCCCCGCTGAAGTCGATGCTGATCAGGCGGAAGTTCTCCCCCTCGGGCAGATCCAGGGTGCGTTCCTCCCAGCTGGCCCCGCCGTCGTCGGTTTCGAGGATCAGCCGGTTGCTGCCCACCAGGAAGCCGTGGTTGGCATCGCTGAAGGCCACATCGAGCGGGTTTGAAGTGGTGGACAGCGCCACAGGCTGCCAGGGGCTGGTGGCGGCCACGGGCAGGCCGGTGGTGACGCAGCCACCGAGGCCGAAGCTGAGGCCGAGCGTGATCAGCACGGCCAGCAGAGGGGAGAACAGGCGCTTCACGGTGGTCAACGCAGGGAGTAGAGGGACAGGAAGAAGGCGAAGGCCAGAGCGAAGCCGCCGAAGATCAGCACGTTCTTCTGGCCAGGGGTGAGGGTGTTCACCCCGAAGCCGTAGCTGAGGTTTTCTTCGAAGCCGCTCGGCTTGTTGCGGGGGCCGATGTCCTTGAAGGCCCCCACGCGGCTGCGGCAGACCGGGCAGCGGAAGCCCACCGGATCGAGGCTGCTGAAGGGCGTGCCGGCGGGGATCGCCAGCTTGCGCACCCCCTCGCCCGGGTCGTAGACGAAGCCGCAGCTGCGGCACTCGAACCGGTGCGTGTCGGGATCGGTGTCGGCGCTGGCTTCGGCCGGATCGCCTGGCGGTTGGTCGCTGGCGGGCTGTGGGTCTGGGATTTGAGCGTCTGCGGGGGGAGCACCTGCGGGTTGGGCGTTCTGCTCTGGCTGTTGCCCAACGCCCTGCTCAGCTGCTGGCCCGACATCCAGCCCAACATCCAGCCCGACCTCCTGCCCAACGTCCTGATCAGTGTCCTGGCCATTGACCATGGCGTTTGGCCCCGCTGCCTTGAAGGCAAACTCTATCGAGGCCCCTGTCGCGGCAGCCCCTGTGGCAGCGGCCGGCGGCAACGGGCGTTTTCCGGGTGCGGATGCCAGACTCTGCGCCAGGTTCAGCCTCGCGATGTTCGTCCTACCTGGTTACGACGCCTTCCTGGGCTTTCTGCTGATCTCGGCAGCGGTTCCGGTGCTGGCCCTGGTCACCAACAAACTGGTATCGCCGAAATCGCGGGATGGCGAACGCCGGCTTACCTATGAATCCGGCATGGAGCCGATCGGTGGCGCCTGGATTCAGTTCAATATCCGCTACTACATGTTCGCGTTGGTCTTCGTGATCTTCGACGTGGAGACGGTGTTTCTGTATCCCTGGGCCGTGGCCTTCAGCCGGCTCGGTCTGCTGGCCTTCATTGAGGCCCTGATCTTCATCACCATCTTGGTGATCGCCCTTGCCTACGCCTGGCGCAAAGGCGCCCTCGAGTGGAGCTGACGCGCCTACCCCCCATGACCCTCACTCCCACCTCCGCCTCCAGCACCCCTTCGATCGACGCCCTGCGCGATCTGCGGGCCTCCAGTTGCAATCCGGTCGGTGCTCCGGAGGTCACCTCGGATCTTTCCGAGAACGTGATCCTCACCAGCCTCGACGACCTCCACAACTGGGCCCGGCTCAGCAGCCTCTGGCCCCTGCTCTACGGCACGGCCTGCTGCTTCATTGAGTTTGCGGCGTTGCTCGGCTCCCGCTTCGACTTCGACCGCTTCGGCCTGGTGCCTCGCTCCAGCCCCCGCCAGGCCGACCTACTGATCACGGCCGGCACCGTGACCATGAAGATGGCCCCGGCCCTGGTGCGGCTCTATGAGCAGATGCCCGAGCCCAAATACGTGATCGCCATGGGCGCCTGCACGATCACCGGCGGCATGTTCAGCGCCGATTCCACCACGGCGGTGCGGGGGGTCGACAAGCTGATCCCGGTGGACCTCTACATCCCCGGCTGCCCGCCCCGCCCCGAAGCAATCTTTGATGCGGTGATCAAGCTCCGCAAGAAAGTGGGCAACGAAGCGCTGGCCGAGCGGGGCAACAACCTCCCCACCCACCGCTACCTCACGATCAGCCACGCCATGAAAGCGGTGGCTCCGATCGTCACCGGCGCCTACCTCAAGGCCGAAACCCAGGTGGCCGCCCTCGCCGATCCCACCGCTCTCCCGCTCGACACCTCCGCGCCGGCTGGGGTTGTTGTGGCTGAACCGATCACCACCGCAAGCGCCTCCAGCGATGCCTGATCCCACCCCCGCCCCCGAGGGCGCCCCAGCCGAATCCGCCACCACCCTCGCCGCACCGGTGATTGGTGTGGTGAGCCAGTGGCTGTCCCAGCAGGGTTTCGACCACCAGCGGCTGGAGCCCGATCACTGCGGCATTGAAATGCTGGCGGTGGAGCCCCTCTTCCTGCCGGCGGTGGCTGCGGCGCTCAAGGCCTACGGCTTTGATTACCTCCAGTGCCAGGGCGGCTACGACGAAGGTCCCGGCGCCCGGCTGGTGAGCTTTTATCACCTGGTGAAACTCGCCGCTGGCGCCGATCCCTGCCCCGCCCCTGACAGCAAGCCGCAGGAAGTGCGGGTCAAGGTGTTCCTCGCCCGCGACGGCGACCTCACCATTCCCAGCCTCTATCGCCTGTTCCGCGGCGCCGACTGGCAGGAGCGCGAGACCTACGACATGTACGGCATCGTGTTTGAGGGCCATCCCCATCCCAAGCGGCTGCTGATGCCCGAAGACTGGAAGGGCTTTCCGCTGCGCAAGGACTACGTGCAGCCGGATTTCTACGAGATGCAGGACGCCTACTGAGTTCAACGAACGTCAAGGCGCTGACGCGTTCCTTCGCCCGCTTGCGCCCACGCAACAAGTGGCCGCACGCTTGCGTTGCTCGTAGCCCTGCCTGTCAGACCGTTTCCAGCACCGGCCGGCCGCCTTTGTGACGGCGGTAGAAGCGCATCACCGCGAGGGCGAGGCTGCGTGGGTCATGGTGCAGGGTGCCGGTGGGGCGGGCTCCCTGCAGGGCCGTGACCATCACCTCATACCCCTTGGCGTGCAGGCTGTGCACATCACACTGCACGGGCTCGGCGCCGCGGGCGCGATAGTGATCCACCAGGGCTCGGTCACGGATCGGTTCCTGGGCCAGCACCGCGGTGAACAGGCGCCGGGTCACCCCCAGGCTGGCCAGCTGGGCCTCGATCGCCCGCACATGGCCTTCCACATCCAGGTTGTCGGTTTCGCCGGGCTGGGTCATCAGGTTGCAGATGTAGAGGCGCGGCGCCTTGCTGCGGCTGATCGCCTGCACCAGCTCCGGCACCAGCAGATTCGGCAGCAGAGAGGTGTAGAGGCTGCCGGGCCCGAGCACGATCAGTTCGGCATTGGCGATCGCCTCAATGGCGCGCGGCAAGGCGGGGGGCCGCTCGGGGGTGCAGCCCAGCCGCACGATCGGGCTGGGGGCGCGGCCGATGCAGGATTCCCCCTCGATGCGGTCGCCGTTCTCAAGTTCGGCCCACAGGCGCACATCGGCATTGGTGGCTGGCACCACCTGCCCCTGCACCGCCAACACGCGGCTGCTGGCGGTGATCGCCGATTCCAGGCTGCCGGTGATGGCCGTGAGCGCCGTGAGAAAAAGGTTGCCGAAGCTGTGTCCCTCCAGCCCACTTCCCGACTTGAAGCGGTACTGAAACAGGCGGGTGAGCAGCGGTTCCTCGCGGGCCAGGGCCGCCAGGCAGTTGCGGATGTCGCCGGGGGGCTGCACGCCGAATTCCCGCCGCAAGACCCCACTGCTGCCGCCGTCATCGGCGACGGTAACGATCGCGGTGATATTGCTGCTGTAGCGCTTCAGACCGCTCAGCAGGGTGGCCAGGCCTGTGCCGCCGCCGATCGCCACCACGTTGGGGCCGCGGTTGAGCCGGCGCTGGGCCAGCAGCGCCTCCACCAGCAGGGTGTCTTTTTCGGGTGCGAGGGCCTGTTGGATCGAGCCGAAGCTGCGGCTCTGGCCCCACACCACCAACGCGGCGCCCCCCAGCAGCACCAGCGGCCCGGTCACGCCACGCGGGAGCACCCGCGTCATGTTTGAGAGCAGCCAGTTGAGCGACTCCAGCGACCAGTAGATCGGCTTGAGGTCGGCGAGGATCGCGGCTCCCAGCAGGGCCAGCAGCAGGCCAAGGCCGGAGGTGAGCATCCAGCGCTTCACCACCAACCCCGGCTGCAACCACTGCACCGCCCGGCGCGAGCGGCTCATCAGGTCTTGTTGGCGCAGATCCCCGCGCCCAAGCCAGCCAGGGCGACGGCTGGACCGTGTGCTGAGGCGTCGTGGCAGGAGAGGGCGCTGGGAAGTCAAGCCGATGGGGCGTTACGCCACAGCACGGAGCTGATGGAACTGTAAGGATGAAAGCTGTCGGCGCACCAGATTCCAGCGAGGCTCCCCTTCACGCCTGCCAGGTCCTCCCCGTCGTCGTCTGTGTCGTCTTCTTTTTCGCCCTCCCCTACTGCCTTCGTGCCGTCACCCGTGCCGGTGGTGGAACTTCACGATCTTTCGATGCGCTGGGGTTCGCGCACCGTGCTGGAGGGCATCAACCTCACCTTGCTGGAGGGGGAACGGCTGGCGGTGGTGGGGCCTTCCGGCACCGGCAAATCAACCGTGCTGCGCATCCTGGCGGGCCTGCTGTTGCCCACCACCGGAACCTTCCGCCTGCATGGCGTGCCGCAGCAGTATCTGCGGCTGGATCAGCGCCGCCCCGCTGATGTGCGCCTCGTGTTCCAGAACCCCGCGCTGTTGGCCTCGCTCACAGTGGGCGAGAACGTGGGGTTTCTGCTCTATCGCCACAGCAAATTGCCTGAGCCCGAAATCCGTCAACGGGTGCAGCGGGCGCTGGAGGCGGTGGGCCTCTATGGCATCGCAGATCAGCTGCCCGGTGAACTCAGCGGTGGCATGCAGAAGCGGGTGAGCTTTGCCCGTGCCCTGATTGATGACCCCAGCAATGCCTCCGGTCAGCACCCGTTGCTGCTGTTCGACGAGCCCACCGCAGGCCTCGATCCTGTGGCCTGCACCCGCATCGAAGATCTGATCGTGAAGGCGAATCAGGTGGCGGCCGGCTGCTCGGTGGTGGTGAGCCACGTGATGAGCACGGTTGTGCGCACGGCCCAGCGGGTGGCCATGCTCTACGACGGCCGGATTCAGTGGTGCGGCTCCACCGAAGACTTCGGCCGCACCGACAACCCCTATGTGGTTCAGTTCCGTACCGGTAGCCTGAACGGCCCGATGCAGCCGGCGGAGCTTTGAAACCTCATGCGTCGTAGCGTCCGCGAGGCTTTGGTGGGTTTCACCCTGCTCGGAGCCGTGATCGGCGGGTTCAGCCTCTGGTTCTGGCTGCGGGGTGTTTCGCTGAGCCGCAACAACTGGACGCTGAAGGTGCGTTTCGCCGATGCCGCCGGCCTGGCCGACCGTTCGGCGGTGATGTTCCGCGGCGTGCAGGTGGGCAATGTGCGGCGGATTTCGCCCACCTCTTCTGCGGTGGTGGCCGAACTGGAGATCACCGATCCCAGCCTGCAACTGGCGCGGCCGGTGGTGGCCCAGGTGCAATCCGGCTCGCTGCTGGGTGGCGATGCCCAGGTGGCGCTGATCAGCACCGGGCCGCCGCTGCCCGCCTCGGCGCCACGGCCCGGTGACAAGGCCTGCAGCAACATCCTCATGGTCTGCAACGGCTCTTCGCTTGAAGGGGCCACCTCCGCCAGCTTGAGCAATGTCACCGAGTTGATGCAGAGCCTGCTGATCGAGGCCGAGAAGCAGAACCTGGTGCCCCAGATCGCCAGCACCACCAAGAGCTTTGATGCCACCTCCCTGGAGGCAACCCGCTTCCTCAAGGACGCTCAGAAGACCGCCGCTCAGCTGGATGTGCTGATCCGCCAGCTCAACGTGGTGGCCGGCAAGGCTGAACCCATGCTCGCTTCGCTCACCACGGCCAGCGCCGATGCGGCGGCCGCCAGCCGCCATGTGCGCAACCTCACCGCCGCCCTCGACAATCCCCGCACCCTGGCCGAGCTCAAAACCACAGTGAGCAATGCCGAGAGGCTCACGGCGCGGATTGATGCGGTGGGTGGGGATGTGAGCAAGCTCACCAGCGATCCCCGCTTCATGGATGGGGTGCGCAGCCTGGCCATCGGCCTGGGCCAGCTGTTCGATGAGCTCTACCCCGCCCAGACGGGCCTGGCAAAGGACAAAGCAGCGAAGGACAAGGTCAACAAGGACAGCACGGTGAAGCCCGGCGGTGGCACGACCGGTGGCGGCAGGCAGGGCGCTGCCGCTGGCACCCCGCTGCCGGCGGAACCTCCCCGCCGGCTCGATCCCTGAGCTGTCGACCCCTGAGCTGTCGACCCTGAGCCGTGGCTGGCGAGCCGCTGCGTCGCCAGGCGCTCAGGAGGCGTTGAGCGCCTCCAGGGCGATGGCGGCAATCGCCTGATCGCTGGCCTTGGGCAGTTGCACATAGCGGCCGCCGGCCGCTTCCGCCAGCTCCTTGCCCATGCCGCTGCCGATGAACTTGCGCTCGGTGTCGATCACCAGCAGCTTGATGCCGAGGGCCCGGTAGCGGGCCGCCACCCCCTTCACCTCCTCGCGCAGATCCACCGGCTCCTCGCCCTCCAGCTGCGGCTGGCCCAGGGAGCGGCTCAGCGGCACGTTGCCGCGGCCGTCGGTGATCGCCACCACCACCACCTGGCCCAGATCGCCCTTTGACAGTGCATTGGCGCCCACCCGCGCCGCCTGAGACAGGCCATGGGCGAGCGGTGAGCCGCCGCCGCAGGGCATCTGCTCCAGCCGGCGGCGTGCGGCGGTGATCGAGCGCGTGGGCGGCAGCAGCACCTCCGCCTGCTCGCCGCGGAAGGGGATCAGGGCCACCTCATCGCGGTTTTCGTAGGCCTCGGTGAGCAGGCGGATCACGGCGCCTTTGGCGCTCTGCATGCGGTTGAGCGCCATCGAGCCGCTGGCATCCACCAGGAAGATCACCAGGGCGCCCGCCTTGCGCTGCAGCTGCTTGGCCCGCAGGTCGCCGTCTTCGACGATCACCCGGCGGTGCGGTTCCCGCTCGCGCCGGCTCTTCTGGTGTGGTGCCGCTGCCCGCAGGGTGGCATCCACGGCGATGCGGCGCACGGGCCCGCGCGGCAGCATCGGCTTCACATAGCGGCCGCGCGACTCGCTCTGCACCAGGGAGCGCTTGCCGCTGCCGCCCCCGCGGGAACGGGCGGCGGCGAACAGCAGCAGGTCGGGGTCGATGGCGGTGGCCTCTGGGTCGAGCAGGAATTCCTCCGGAATCGATGGCGGTGCCTGGTCGTCGGGACTGTCGTCGTCCTCGTCCTCGGGCGGTTCTTCTTCCGGGGCGTCGTCGTCGCTGGCCTCGGGGGGGTCAGGCGGTTCCGGCTCCTGGGGCGGCTGCTCCGCCTGGGGCGGCGGTGGCGGCTCCAGGGGTTGGTCGGGATCTGGGGGCGGCAGCTGCAGGGCCCGCGGGGCGATCACCAGGCGCACGGCCACCTGCAGGTCATCGGCGTCCACCCGGTCGCGGCCACTCAGCGCCGCATGGGCCCGGGCGACCCGCACTGCATAGAGCTCGGCCCGGTGCCCCTCCACCCCGCCGCGGATCGCTTCGGTGACCAGATAGCGGACCTGCTCGCGATCGATCGCCACATCCTTCAACCATTGCCGCGCCAGCAGCAGCTGGGTGGCCAGGGCATCGGTCTCCTCCTGCCAGCGGGAGCGGAAAGCATCGCTGGATTCGCCGTGGTCGAGGGCCGAGCGGGTGATCGCCACCCGCTCCTCCGTGCTCACCAGCTGGTTGGCTGACAGGGCAATGGCGAAGCGGTCGAGCAGGTGATCCCGCACCGCCCCTTCTTCCGGGTTGTAGGTGGCGATCAGCAGGGTGCGGCAGGGGTGCATCAAGCTCAGCCCCTCGCGCTCGATCCGGTTGATGCCGGAGCCCACCGCCGCCAGCAGCAGGTTGGTGATGCCGTCATCGAGCAGGTTCAGTTCGTCGATATAAAGCACGCCGCGGTGGGCCTCCGCCAGCAGCCCCGGCTGGAACACCGGCGTGCCGCTGCTCAAGGAGGCGGCCACATCAACCGCCCCCAGCAGCCGGTCTTCGGTGACACCGAGGGGTACCTGCACGAAGGGGGCCGGAATCACCCGGGTGGGCAGCAAGGTGGTGGGATCGGCGCCGCTCGGATCGCCCCCACGCGCCGTGATGCGTTGGTGGATGGCGGCATCCCAGTCGTCGGGCCGCTGCGGATCCACGTTGCGGCTGCTCACCCCCTCACCCAGATCGAGCACGTCGATCGGCGGCAGCAGCGCGTGCAGCCCACGGGCCAGCACCGATTTGCCGGTGCCGCGGCCCCCGGCGATCACCACCCCACCCAGCCCCGGATCCACCGCCGCCAGCAACAGGGCCAGCTTCAAGGTGCCGTGCCCGGTGATCGCGGCGAGCGGAAACGCGCGTGCGGCGGCGCCGGCGGCGGCCGGGGTGGCAGCGGACCCGCTGACGACCATGGGGCAGAGGCTGGAAGGGGGCGTTAAGTCTCGCTGACGGTGCTGCGCCGCGCGCTGATGCGGCGGTGGGTGCTGGGGCGAACAGCCGGGAGGCTGGCAGAACTTACACTTTTGCGACGAGGCAGGGCGGCATTCCCGCACGCCTGGCATTTCTTTCTGCTACTGCTGCGGCCCCGCCATGGTGTTGTTGTCCCGGGTCGACCGTCCTGGCCGCACCAGCGAGTCGCGCCAGAACGGTGAGGAGGCGCGCGCCAGTACGGCGCGGGGCTTCGGTGGTCGCGCCGACGCTGGCACCAGCGCCAAGGGGGCCCGCGGCAGCAACAAGCGGCGCAAGGGGCTCAGCCGCGCCGACTGGGGCCCGCTGGGCAAACACCCGGATGTGGACGCGATCGTGGCCCGCCAGCGCCTGCATCTGCCCCTGTCCGGCAGGCTCAGCGTGGAGCAGGTGAACCGGGCCTGGAAGCAGGCTGCGGCCGAGCACCACCCCGACCGCGGCGGCGCCCACGACACCATGCAACTGGTGAACGGCGCCCGCGATCTGCTGCTCGGCCGTGACGGCGACATCCCGGTGGAGCGGCCGGAGGAGCGCCGCCGCTCCGACCTCTACTGAGGCCCCGCTTGCCGCTCGGCCCGTTGGAGCGCACGCTCGCGATCGCGCTCGGGGCCAATCTCGGCGACCCTGCCGTCACCCTCAAGGCGGTGCGGCCCCTGCTGGCCGGCGAGCTGCTGGCGTGGGCCGTCACGCCGCCGCTGGTGGTGCGGGAGGCCGAGCTGCAGCTGCGCTGGTCGCCCCTCTTTCGCACCGCGCCGGTGGGAGGGCCGCCCGGTCAGCCGCCCTATCTCAATGCTGTGCTGCTGGTTCACCGCAGCGCCCCGCCCGCCTCAGGCTCTGCCGCTCGCTCGCCCTGGCCTGATGCCGAGGGGCTGCTGCGGCGGTTGCAGCGCCTGGAAGCCACCTTCGGTCGCGGGCGCTCGGTTCATTGGGGGCCGCGCACCCTCGACCTCGACCTGCTCTGGTGCGGCGGCCAGGCCTGCAGCACGGCTGCGCTCACCTTGCCCCACCCGCGTCTGCGCGAGCGGGCCTTCGTGATGGCCCCGCTGGCGGCCCTCGATCCGCAGCTGGTGCCGCCCGGCGCGGCGGCCACGGCGGCGGAGCTGCTGGCGGCTGTCATGCGCCGCGGCGCTGAGCCCCCGCCGCAGGCGCTGGCGGGGGGGCCTGGCTGGGCCGAAGGCCCGCTGAGCTGAGAGCCGCACCGGCGATGGCAGGCGGGTCACACTGGGAGGCCCCAGTGCCCCGTTCATGGCCCCCTTGCCGCCCCCTGAGCCCTCCACCCATCTGGCCACGGTGGCGGCTCTCGATGCCCGCAAGATCCGTTTTGAGCTCAACCGGGTGGTGCTGCCCAAAGGGGTGGAAGGCACCTACGGGATCATCCGCCACCCCGGCGCGTCCCTGGCGGTGCCCGTGCTCGACGACGGCCGGGTGGTGATCCTGCGCCAATACCGCTTCGCGGTGGAACGGCGCATCCTCGAATTCCCGGCCGGCACCCTGGAGGACGGCGAGGACCCGTTGGGTTCGATGCAGCGGGAACTGGCGGAGGAAGCGGGCTACAGCGCCAGCCGCTGGGATTCGCTTGGCCTGATGCTGCCTTGCCCCGGCTATTCCGATGAGGTGATTCACCTGTTTCTGGCCCGCGCCCTCACGCTCCTGGAGCAGCAGCCGGCTGGCGACGACGACGAGGACATGGAGGTGCTGCTGATGGAGCCGCAGGCCCTTGATGCGGTCCTGGCCAGCGGCGATGAGGCCCTTGATGGCAAGAGTGTGACCGCCTGGTTCCGGGCCCGGCAGTTGCTGGGCCGCTGAAGCGATGCAGGAGCTGCTGCGATGACCCCGCCCCGCTGGCTGTTCTGGCACCGCCGTGACCTGCGGCTGGCCGACAATCTCGGCCTGGCCGCTGCCGCCCGCACCACGCCCGCCGTGACCGGCGTGTTCGTGCTCGATCCGGCCTTGCTGGAGGCCAGTGATCTGGCCCCGGCGCGGTTGTGGTTTCTGCTGGAAAGCCTGCGGGAGCTGGAGCAGCGTTGGCGTGAGGCCGGCAGCCGGCTGCTGCTGCTTGAGGGGGATCCAGCCGAGCTGCTGCCGCAGCTGGCCACGGCGATCGGCGCGGAGGTGGTGGCCTGGAACCGTGATGTGGAACCCTTCGGCCGCGAGCGCGACCGCCGCGTTGCCACCGCGCTGCAGGGGCAGGGGCTGAAGGTGCTGGCGGGCTGGGATCAGCTGCTGGTTCCCCCCGACAGCCTGTTCACCGGCGGTGGAGCTCCCTACCGGGTGTACGGGCCGTTTTTCCGCGCCTGGCGGCGACGGCTGGAACCGGCCGGCCCTGCGGCGTCCGGTGCTGTCGGAGCGGAGCTGGCGGCCAACGGGCCGGAGCTGGCGCCTGTGGCGGCTCCCAGGGGCTTGCTGGACTTCGACCCTGTCGGCCTGCCTGCCAGCGGCCAGGCCCTCTGGGAGCGCCTACCACTGCTGGATGCCGTGCCTGCGGCCGGCGACCGTGCAGGGGGCCTTGCCGCGGCTGCCTTCGAAGGCGCTGATCTGTGTCCCTGCCGCCCGGGAGAAGCGGCTGCCGCCGATCAGCTGGCTCGCTTCGTCGATGGCGCCCTGCTGCGCTACGAACCCGGCCGCAACCTGCCGGGGGAGGCGGGCACCTCCTGCCTCAGTGCGGCGCTCAAGTTCGGCACGCTCAGCCCGCGCCAGGCCTGGGCGGCGGCCCAGCAGCAGCGTCCCCGTGCCCGCAGCGATGAGGACCTGCAGTCGATCACGGTCTGGGAGCAGGAGCTGGCCTGGCGCGAGTTCTACCAACAGGCGCTGTTTCACTTTCCCGAGCTGG
>ERZ888423.389-NODE-389-length-45575-cov-7.870738_pt1 | contig 45575 bp, 48 predicted proteins | sample MGYA00520523_ERZ888423 | MGnify/ENA primary metagenome ERZ888423 (study PRJEB32303, sample SAMEA104408611) | aquatic metagenome | biome: Brackish water; feature: Pelagic; material: water | place: Baltic Sea | collected 2014-06-08T10:24:00 | depth 30,27 m ... | reverse complement strand
TGATGCCGTCCGGGGAGGTCATCACCCGGTTACCGGTGCCGCTGGTGGACACTGCGACGTACAGGCCGCCACCGTAGGTCACCGAGACCCACTGGTTGTTGGTGGCGGCGGTTTGGGAGGTCCAGGTGATGCCGTCCGGGGAGGTCACCACCCGGTTTCCGGTGCCGGTGTTGGACACTGCGACGAACAGGCCATTGCCGTGGGTCACCGATTGCCAGAAGTTGTCAGCGGCGGAGGTTCGGGAGGTCCAAGCGATGCCGTCCGGGGAGGTCATCACCTGGTTGGGACCGACGACGGACACCACGACGAACAGGCCGCCACCGTAGGTCACCGACCACCATACGTTATTGGGGGTGGTTTGGGAGGTCCAGGTGATGCCGTCCGGGGAGGTCATCACCCGGTTACCGGTGCCGGTGGTGGACACCGCCACGAACACGCCGTTGCCGTAGGTCACCGAGCGCCAGGAGTTGTCAGCGGCGGAGGTTCGGGAGGTCCAGGTGATGCCGTCCGGGGAGGTCATCACCCGGTTACCGGTGCCGGTGGTGGACACCGCCACGAACACGCCGTTGCCGTAGGTCACGGAGAACCAGTTGTTGTCAGCGGCGGAGGTTCGGCTGGTCCAGGTGATGCCGTCCGGGGAGGTCATCACCCGGTTACGGGTACCGTTGATGGACACCGCGACGAAAAGGCCATTGCCGTAGGCCACCGACCACCATGCGTTATTGACGGCAGCGGCGCGGCTGGTCCAGTCAACCCCTGCCGGTGCAGCCACTGCTACCGACGATGAGCCCAGCGGCACGAGCACCATCGTCAAGAGAACAAAACTGCCGAGGACAGCGCGTAGGCGTGCGGACGGCACCGCAGCGCGGGCCTGGCCGAGTGCGGGCGGAAGAGACATCGACGACGCTCGCATGAAAGGCCTTCCCTCGGGAACCGGCGTCGGGGAGAGGTCCTTCGGGGCTCAGTGTGATCACCATCTGATCACACATTCCCCTCCGGGGCAGGACAGTCAGCTTGCGAGGGCCTCGATGAGCTCAGCTCCACCGGACTCCCACGCATCAACGACGCGCTGTTTCCACCATCGGGCACGGTCATCACCGAGGCGATCCCGGGCCGCCATGAGTGCATCCAGATCCGGGGACACTCGGCCCACATCAAGGAAGCCACCCACCGGCACGCGCGGCGGTGATACGACGTCGCGGGCCAGGAGCATGCCCGTGCCGAGTCCGCAGGCGGGCGGGTCACCGGCCAGGGCGGCCGCGAGCGCAAGCCCCGCCGAGAGACCAACCGCTGAGTCCAGTGCGCCGCTGACGACGACCGGGCCTCCCCAGGCGCGCGCCAGCGCGAGTGCCGCCGCCACCCCACCCAGCGGCGCCACCTTCACAATGACGATGTCTGCCGCTTCAAAGGCTCGGGGGTCAGCGAGTCGGATGGATTCATCCAGGGCGATGGGGATCTCGACATGGCGTCGCAATTCCATGGTGTCGTCGATGGTGGCGCACGGTTGCTCGATGTATTCGATGGTGTACGCCGCTAGGCGAGCCAGGGCACGCGCGCCATCAGCTGCGGACCAGCCGCCGTTGGCGTCAAGTCGTAGGCATGCCGACTCGGTGAGGCCCAACGAGTGCAAAGCGCTATCAGCGGCATCCCGCACCGCCGCAACGCGGGCTTCGTCATCAGCCAGGACGGCACCCATCGCCGCGACCTTGATCTTCAACGTCGAGCAGCCGAACTCCAGGACGGCGCGACGGGCCAGCGCGGCAGCCTCATCCGCGGGAATGCCGGGGATGATGGCATTGACCGGCACCCGATCACGATGCTGCTGCGGCCATACGCCAAAAGCCGCCTCGACTCCCGCGGCGAGCCAGAGCGCACATCCGCGGGGCGAGTAGTCATCAAAGGGTGCGAACTCGCCCCAGCCGCTCGGACCGCGCAGGAGCACACCTTCGCGCACGGTGATGCCACGGAAGGGCTGCGACAGCGGGAGCGCGTAGGGCACCGCGTCTCGCAGTACCTCGGGCAGGGTGACGACCACGTCGGTCAGGGTCGCTTGGGGAACTGCGAGAAGTCAGGAGTGCGTCGCTGCGCGAAGGCATCGCGGCCCTCCTGCGCCTCCTCCGTCATGTAAAAGAGCAGGGTCGCATCTCCCGCCAACTGCTGCACACCAGCCAGCCCATCATCGACCGCGTTATGCGATGCCTTGAGCATGCGCAGGGCTAGCGGCGAGAGTTCCAGCATCTGCATTGCCCAGGAGACAGTCTCGCGCTCAAGATCGGCCAGCGGCACGGTGGCATTGACCAAGCCCCAGTCGTACGCCTGCTCTGCACCGTACTGATTGCACAGCAGCCAGATCTCTCGTGAACGTTTTTGGCCGATCGTGCGAGCCAGCAGCCCCGAGCCGTAGCCGCCGTCGAAAGACCCGACCTTGGGTCCGGTCTGGCCAAAGCGCGCATTTGCTGCCGCAATAGACAGGTCGCACACGACGTGCAAAACATGTCCACCGCCGATCGCATACCCCGCAATCATGGCGACGACAGGCTTGGGGGTCCGACGGATTTGAACCTGCAGATCGAGAACATTGAGGCGTCCGATGCCCTTGCGGGCGATCGCGTCATCCCCGATGTATCCGTCGTCGCCGCGAATCATCTGGTCTCCGCCACTGCAGAAAGCCCAATCACCCTGGCCCGTCAGGATGATGACCCCGATCGAGTCGTCATCGCGAGCCTGATTGAGCGCATCCGACAGTTCGAAGAGGGTCTGTGGACGGAAGGCATTGCGCTTGTGCGGACGATTGATGGTGATCTTTGCGATGCCGGCGGACTCCCCCGTCGAGTGCTCGTAGCGGATGTCGCCGTAGGCACCCGCACTCACCCATTCGCAGGCAGGTTCGATGCTGGAGTGGGATGGGTCGGTGAACGCCGGGCTCCCGTCGGCCACGACGGGGGCGAGGACATAGCGCTTTCGAGAGTCGAACTCCTGCGCCACGTCGTGCCTCCCTCGAGCCAGCCGACGGGGATGGTCGGCGGCCACCAACCTAGTCAGCCCTACGCTCGTGCGCATGACGACACTCCTGCTGCGCGCGGTGGAGGTCGCCCCTGGTCGCACCGGGCTGGCGGCCGCGCGCTCAGCGCTGGCTAGTCGCCTCGAGGGTGTGGGGTCACCCTTCGCGCTCGTGCCCCGGGCCTCCCGGCACATCTCCGACGATTACTGCCACACGGTCCGCCTCGCCGTCCACCCCGATGAGCCCGTCGAGGATGGCGACACGGTGGTGGTCCTGGCCACCAGCGGCTCAACCGGGACACCGCGGGGAGTGTGCATCACCAGGGACAACCTCGTGGCCGCGGTCGAGTCTTCCTGGGAGCACGTCCCCGGCCTGCGTGACTGCGCGTGGGCGGTGGCGCTGCCTGTCACCTCTATAGCCGGTTTTGCCACCCTGGTGCGAGCGCACCTCGCTGACACACCGGTGCACTCACTTGACTCCATCGGCGGAGCAGTTCCCTTCACCCCCGATGCACTCATGGCACTGCCAATCTCCCAACCCTTTGCGATCTCCCTGGTGCCCACGCAACTGTCAGATGTCCTCACCTCACCGAGAGCGACGCGTTGGCTGGCTGATGCCTCCGCGGTCATGGTGGGAGGAGCCATGACGCCCCGGGAACTCACCGAGCGGGCGCGTGATGCCGGCATTCACCTGGTAACGACGTACGGAATGACGGAGACCACCGGCGGATGTGTCTATGACGGAGTGCCACTGCCGGGTGTCACCATCGAGGTCGACCACGTTGATCCCATCACCGGGCTGGGTCGGATATCCCTCGCCGGGCCTGCGGTTGCGGCAGGCTACCGGCTCGATCCCGTGGCAACTGCCGCAGCATTCACCGGCCAGGACGCGCACCGGCGTTTCATGACGGCCGATCGGGGATCGTGGCACGACGGACGGCTTGACGTATCCGGGCGCATTGACGATGTGGTGTCCATCCATGGTGTCAATGTCGGACTCGATGCGGTGGAGGCGGTCGTGCGCAGCGAGGCGAGTGTCCGTGATGTCGCTGTCGTGGCCGTGCCCGACCATCGCGCCGGACACCGAATCATTGCTTTCGTCGTGCTCTCTGATCCATCACGATTGGACAGCATCGCTGCCCTCGTTGCTGACCGCCTCGGTGGAGCAGCGCGTCCCGATGTCATCGAGATCGCGCAACTCCCCCTCTTGATCAATGGCAAGATCGACCGTCACTCTCTGCGCGCCCTCGCGCAGGGAGACCCGCAGGGACAGTAGGACAGGAGCAGGATGGCCACGGCAGGACAGTGGTTCGAGGGTGCGCGACCACGCACCCTCGGCGCCGCTATCGCACCGATCGCCGTTGGCACCGGTGTCGCCGCCGCCGTTGGTGGACTCCAGGTGGGTCGAGCACTCCTGGCATTGATCGTCATGGTCGCGGCCCAGGTGGGCACCAACTTCGCCAATGACTACAGCGATGGTGTCCGCGGCACAGACACCAGTCGCGTGGGTCCCGTCCGGCTTGTGGGTCAGAGCCTGGCCCGACCTCGGACCGTCGCGCTCACCGCACTCGCGTGCTTCGCTGTCGCTGCGGTCGCCGGGCTTGCTCTCATCATCGGGACCGGCGAGTGGTGGCTGCTCGCCGTGGGCGCCGCATCACTGCTCGCGGCATGGCTCTACACCGGTGGCCCGGCACCCTACGGATACCTAGGCCTGGGTGAGATCGCTGTCTTTATCTTCTTCGGGATCGTCCCGGTCGTCGGCACCACCTACGTGCAGGTGCTGTCCGTGCCGACGTCAGCCTGGATCTCCGGCATAGCCGTCGGCGCATTGGCATGCGCCATTCTCGTGGCCAATAACCTCCGTGACATCCCCACGGATACACCCGCGGGTAAGCGCACTCTCGCCGTACGGATCGGCGACCGCGCCACACGTGTGCTCTACGTCGTACTCATTGGTGCGGCCTTCGTGATGGTGCCCGTGCTGGCACTTCCCGTGGGATTCGGCTTGAGTTTTGCGTCGATCGCCCTCCTCGCACTGCCACTGGCCTTCAGGCCGGTGCGGTCGGTCTCAACCGGTGCGGTCGGGGCGGCGCTCATCCCGGTCCTCCAGGCCACCGGGATCCTGCTCCTCGCCTTTGGGCTCCTGCTCGGGATCGGCATCGGACTGTCCTGAGTTCGCGGCTGGGGTCACGACCACGTCGTCGTCGAAGTCCTCCGCAGTGCGGCTGCGCTCAATGCGATCATCAATGCGACGGAATATGCCGGCCAGACCCCGACTCGCCTGGTCACGGGTCCGATCCAGGAGAACAAAACTGATGATCCCGGAGATGACCAGGGCCAGTGCCACAGCCATGAGTCCGCGCAGTGGGGTAACGGCCTGGACCAGGAGCCACACCACAAGGAGCAGGGCGATCCGCAGCCCCGTGTACATTGCAATCCCGCTCACCTCTCCACGGTAGGCGCGGGGGCGCGCACCGCGCCACCGGGGGTTATCGTGTTGATCGGAGGTGTGCATGCTGAGGGTTGCCGGGGTCCTGCTGGGTCTAGCTATCTACATCTGGTTCGTCATCGACGTGATTCGTACGCCCTCGTCATCCATGCGTACCCTGCCGAAATTCGTCTGGCTGCTCATCGTCGTGCTCATTCCCCTGATCGGCGGCATCCTGTGGTACCTCGGCGGTCGTCCCCGCCGGGAGCGCCGTGGCAAACGTCGTGGACCCACCGCACCCGACGATGACCCCACCTTCCTCCGCCACATCGGTGATAACGCTTGGTCACAGAAGATGAAACGCCGCCGGGACGAAACAGACGGATCCGCCCCCGCCTAATGTCACCGCGGGCACAGTCGCTCAACTCCCCTGCTGCCCCTACAGACCCGCGTATGAGTGCAGGCTGTTGACAAAGAGGTTGACGCCGAAGTAATTAATGAGGAACGACGCGAAGCCCACCAGCGATATGTACGCCGCCCGGCGACCGCGCCAGCCCGCCGTCGCGCGGGCGTGGAGATATCCGGCGTAGATCACCCACGTGATGAAGGCCCATGTTTCCTTGGGGTCCCAGCCCCAGTAGCGACCCCAGGCGGCCTCGGCCCAGATCGCTCCGCTGATCACCGCGAAGGTCCACAGGGGGAATGCGAAAGCGATGATGCGATAGGCGAGCGTGTCCAGTCGCGAGGCATCCGGCAGGGACGAGACCAGGCCGATAACTCGCCCCTTCTGTTCTGCTCGCTCGCGCCACAGGTAGAGGCCCGAGATGGATGCGGCAACAGCGAAAGCCCCTCCGCAGATGACCGCAGCAGCGACGTGAATCACCAGCCAGTAGGACTTCAAGGCCGGCACCAGCTGCGCGGCTTCGGTGTAAAGCACGGTGACCGCAAGTCCGAGGCTGAGCAGGGCGATCACGACAACGGGCAGTCCGAGCCAGCGCACATCCCGACGGGTTGACACCACGAGAAAAACGCCGAGGAGTGCAACACTCGCGGCAAGTGAGAACTCGTACATGTTGCCCCAGGGCACCCGGCCGGCCCACAGACCCCTCAGCACGAGGCCGATGAAGAGCACCCCGGTCGCGAGCCACGTGAGTGACATGGCGATGTTGCCCGCCCGCCGACCCGACAACACCTCGGATCGGTCAGCCGGCATGACTCCCGCTTCAACCGGTGTCCCACCGACGGTGACGAGGGATGGCGTGAGGACTCGCTGGCCCTTCGCGGCAAAGGAGATGGCGAAGGCCACTAGGGCACCGATGAGAATCAGCATGGATGCGTAGACGGCGAGATTGCTCCACTCGGCCAGCGAGGCGGATGTCATGTCGCGGTGCTCCTTCCCTGCGGTTGGGTGCCCGTCGACTCTACGACGGCCACGGTTACGGCCTCAACATCCGAGGTGAGATCTCCATCATCACTGCGCATCAATCCCGCCACTGATACGACGGTCTCCCCCGAACCATCCGGGGCGGCTCGGACCCAGATCCGGCGACGACGCACGAAGAGCGACAGCATGAGCCCCGAGAGCGCGAGTATGGAGGCGATGAGAGCGGGCTCCTTGCCGGGATCGTGGGCAATCTGGAAGGACGCCCACCGCTCGAACCCGACAAAGTCCACGGTGCCGTTGCCACCCGGGATCTCCCACGACTCGCCGGGACGCAGCGCCCGCAGCCCCAACTGCGTCATGCCTTCGGTGTCGAGGCGATAGATGCTCTGCGGGACGCCATCATCAAGGCCGAGATCGCCGGCCCACGCGGAGAGGAAAACCGCAGGATCATCCGGGGCGGGGAAGGAGGAGTGTGGGCCCCGCACGTCATCGAGTGCGGCCGTCGCGAGGAAAAGTCCTTGGATCCCCAGGGAGGGGGTGGCGTCTGGGGCTTTAAGGACTCCGGTGGATGTCATGTTGCCGTCCTGCGGAAGGAAGATGACCCCCTGATCGTGCACCAACCGGCCGAGTCCATCCCGCAACTCCAGGATCGGGGCATAGCCATGACCCACCAGGAAGACCTTCGCACCATCCAGACTGAGGGGCTCGTTGACGCGCACGACCACGGACTCGGAAGGTTCACCCGGCGCTGGCCACACCGTCAGGTCAGCCTCGAAGAGTCGAGGTGATCCAAACTGGGCCTCGCTGCGGTCAAATTCAACACGGAAGTCCTCGAGGGTGAAGGCAAAGGGCGGCAGATCGGCAGGATCGACGAGACGCCCGCCTCCCCATGCGTCGTACTGGGTCAGGGTGTCGGCAAAACCGGTCCCCTCGCGGACGATGACATTGCCGCGCCAGCCGAAGAGCGCACCGTAGGCAACCCCCACGATGAGCACGATGAGCGCCGCGTGGAACACAAGATTGCCGGTCTCGCGCCAGTAGCCCTTCTCTGCAGCCACCCACCCACCACCACGAGCGACGCGCCAGCGGCGCTTGCGCAGGGTGGCTGCTGCCGCGTCGAGTACGTCATCGGCAGTGGCCGAGCTCTGCCACGCGCGGTGGGCAGCCAGTCGATCGAGTCGACGGGGGGCAGCGGGTGGGCTACTCCGAAGTGCCCTCCAGTGCAACCGACTGCGCGGCAGGACGCATCCGATGACGGAAATACAGAGCAGGAGGTAGATGGCTGCAAACCACGGCGCCGAAAACACATCGAAGAAACCCAACCGGTCCAGGATGGGACCCCAGGTCGGATTGCCCTCCATCCAGTCCGTCACCCGGATCGGATCCAGGCCACGCTGGGGTAAGACCGATCCCGGGATGGACGCCAGGGCGAGCAGGAAAAGCAGGATGAGGGCGATCCTCATGCTGGTCAACTGGCGCCAGCACCAGCGCAGGAAACCAGTACCGTCGAGCGGCGGCGGACTGGCCGGCTCGGTGGTCATCTGATCGGTCGCTGTGGTCATCTCGCTTCCAGTCTGCCCCGAGACGACACGGTGCGCTCCCGGGGGGCTAGAGGGGTGTCTCAAAGCCAGGGGCGATGGTGCGCATCCAGATCGTGAGCGAGTCCCAGGCCCCCGTGAGGAGCAAGATTCCAATGGCGACGAGCATCGCCCCACCAAGGCGCATGATCAGCACGTAGTGGCTCCGCACCCATGCCAGCGCACCTGCCGCCTGCCGAAAGAGGAGGCCGAGCAGGATGAAGGGCAGCCCCAGACCGAGGCAGTAGACGAAGGACAGCAGTGCTCCCCGGGCAGCACTCGCCTCGGTGAAGGCAAGGCTTTGCACGGCTGTCAGGGCCGGCCCGATGCAGGGCGTCCAGCCCAGGCCAAAAAGGACTCCGAGCGCGGGGGCACCCCACACGCTGTACGACGGCATGCGATGCATGCGCCATTCGCGCTGCATGCCCGGAATCACGCCCATGAAGGACAACCCCATGACGATGACAACGACGCCGAGGATGCGGCTGATGATGGGCTGATACTCCAAGAGGACAGATCCCAAGCCCCCGAAGAGGAGCCCGTAGGAGACAAAGACGACGGAGAAGCCCATGACGAAGAGGATGCTGCCCAGGAAGACGCGGCTCTTGACGGCCACCACGGTGGTGCCGCTGCGCTCCTCACCCGCAATCTCGGCACCCGTGAGCCCCGTTACGTAGGACAGATAGCCCGGTGCCAGGGGCAACACGCACGGGCTGGCGAAGGAGACAACCCCGGCGGCAAACGCCAGGAGGATAGCGAAAATCAGACTCCCGCTGACGACGATCTCCCCTATGCCCACGAGCTCAGCCTAATTCGTGCTCGGGGCCGTGCGCTCCCAGCCGCAGGTGCATCAGCGTGCGACGTCGTCAATGAGGGCGGTCAAAGTGGCATCCGTCACGCGGCCGAGTATTCGACCTGCGACTCTGCCCTCGCGATCCACCACGAGCGTCGACGGGATCGCCTGCGGTGGCAGCGTGTCGCTGAAGAGCAACTGAAGGCGTCCATCGGTGTCGATGACGTTGGGGTAGGTCACGCCATACCGGTCGAGAAAGGCGAGGGCAGCAGCCTCCGTGTCCCTGGTATCGAGTCCCACGAATTGAACACCGTCATCCTTCACCTCGCGCCAGACATCCTCCAGCACCGGTGCCTCCGCCCGGCACGGTGCACACCAGGACGCCCACACGTTGAGGACCACGACATCCCCGAGGTGATCGGAGAGCCGGAACTCCCCGCCTTCGAGAGTTGGTCCCACGAGGTCGGGGGCTGGCTGGCGCTCATCAGGTGCGATGAGCACGATCGAGCCGTCGCCAGCCACAAAGGCCGTCCCGGTGTCAGCGTCCGATGCGCCACAGGCCGTGAGGAGCAGAGCCGCCATTGCCACGGCGACGAGGCCTAGCGGTCGCATGCATCGCATACCTTGATCGTCACACGGAACGTCAGGCTCCGCGTCCCCGCGCCCCCGGAAGGAGGTCCGCGGCGGGCTCGGAGTAGGAGACCTTGGCGAGTCGATCCCCGTCGAACTCAAAGGAGGTGAGGGAGGCCAGCGAACACTCGCGCCGGCGCGGATCATGCCAGAGTCGTCGGTCTTCAGCGTGGAGTCGAGCGATCCAAATGGGCAATTGGTGGCTGACGATGACCCCTTCGTGTCCGCGAGCCTGATCGCGTGCATCCCGGATCGCATCGGTCATGCGGTCGGCGAGGTCGACATAGGGCTCACCCCACGAGGGTGTGATGGGATTCCACAGGTGACGCCACGCGCGTGGCTGGCGCAGGACACCGTCACCCACGCCCACCCGTTGGCCTTCAAAGACATTGCCCGCCTCGATCACGCGGGGGTCGGTGATGATCTCCAGTCCGTGCACCGACGCGATGGGCCCGGCGGTCTCCTGAGCGCGGTCAAGGGGTGACGCGATGACCGAGACCACATCACGGTCCGCCAATGCGGCCGCCGCTCGGTCGGCCATCTCCCGACCACGGTCAGACAGATGGAAGTCCGGCAGGCGTCCGTAGAGGACGCCCTCCGGATTGTGGACCTCCCCATGCCGTAGGACGTGGACGACAGTGCGCTCATCTGCCACTGCTGGACTCACGTGGCCTTGCGGCGCGCTGCAGCCCGTCGACGACTGGGTCGCCACGACGATTCACCAGCCGCGAGTGCGGCAAGGCGCAACTCCTCGCCGTGGGCAGCCAGTGCCTCGGCGAGGGACACGGGCGTCGGTTCCTCAGCGAGGACGTCAACGCGCAGGCCGTGCTCCTCCGCGGTCTTGGCCGTCTGCGGACCGATACATGCCACCACCGTCGTGGTGTGCGGCTTGCCCGCGATCCCGACGAGGTTGCGCACCGTGCTGCTCGAGGTGAAGAGCACCGCATCGAAACCGCCGGACTTGATCGCCTCGCGAGTTTCGGCGGGAGGTGGTGCGGCACGTACCGTGCGGTAGGCGGTGACGTCTTCAACCTCCCAGCCCAACTCGGCCAGACCGGCACCCAGGGTCTCCGTCGCAATATCGGCGCGTGGGAGGAACACCCGGTTGATCGGGTCCATGAGGCTGTCGTAGGGCGGCCACTCATCAAGGAGTGCGGCCGTTGATGCCTCCCCGGTCGGCATCAAGTCAGGCTGCACACCAAAGGCGACCAGGGCGGCGGCGGTATCAACTCCGACAGCGGCGACCTTGAGACCAGCAAAGGACCTCGCATCCAGGCCATACTGCTCAAGTTTTTCGCGGACCGCGCGTACGGCGTTAACGCTGGTGAAGCCGATCCACTCAAAGCGACCCGACACGAGGCCGTGCACGGCACGCTCCATCTGCTGGGGCGTGCGGGGTGGCTCCACGCTGATCGTGGACACCTCGACCGGGATGGAACCCAGGCGCACGAGTCGGTCCAGCAAATCATCGGAACGCTCTTGGGTGCGGGGGACGAGGACGCGCCAACCAAACAGTGGCTTGACGTCGAACCACGCCATGCGGTCGCGCTGCTCGATGACATCGCCCACCACGACGACACCGGGGCCCGCCTGCTTGGCCAACTTCACATCATTGGCGACATCGTCCAACGTCGTCACGATGGACCGCTGCTCCACCGTGGTGCCACCCCGCGTGATGATCATCGGGGTGTCACCGGAGCGACCTGCTCCCAGGAGGGACTTCGCGACAGCGGGGGCAGAGTCGGCACCGTCTGGGATGACGACGGTGACGCGATCGCGCGCGAGGACCATCCAGTCGATATCCGGATCGGCGGCGCTGACGATGTGCACCTCGCGACTGCGTCGTCCCGTGAGACCGAAGCCGGCGTAGGCCGGGATGCCGATCGCGGTGCTCACACCCGGTGCGATCTCAAAGGGCACCTTGGCCTTGCGCAGCGCGGCGGCCTCAACAGCGAGTGATCCGTCAAGGACGGGGTCACCGGCCAGCAGTCGTACTGTGCGCCGTCCGTCTCGAGCCGACTCGATAACGAGCTTCGCGCGGCCAGCATGGTCAAGGGGCAGGCCTCTGGTATCCACGGCAGCCACCAACTCGGCGTCGGGGCCGACGAAGGGTCGCGCGAGTTCGACGGCGTCGAAGTCAGCGATGATGCGTGCCGCGCTGCGGAGCAGCTCGGCTGCGCGCAGGGTTAGCAACTCAGGGTCACCGGGACCAGCCGCCACGAGAGCGACGGGTCCGAGCTTCTTCTTGGGGCGAGGTGTGCTCACGGGGTGAATTCCCCTTCGAGGTTGAGGCGAATAGATGGATTGTGGGCGGGCGGGCGGCGGATCAGGCGCTCACCGCCCCGGCGCTCAGGGGCGTCTGACGTTGACGGAAGGCAAGAATTTGGAGCTCCACGCTCATGTCGATGGCGCGGACCTCGACTCCCGGGGCTACGGATAGGAATCGGGGGGCAAAACTGAGAATGAGGCTGATGCCCGCCGCAACGAGCCGATCACAGACCGCCTGGGCAGATGCATCCGGTGTGGCGATGACACCGATCTGAGCGCGGCCCGCGATGAATTCCAGGTCGGCGAGGGGACGGACGGTGATGAGTGCATCTCCACACGCAACAGTGCGACCGATGACATCCGGATCGACATCGATGAGCCCGACAATGCGGAAGCCTCCGCCCGCAAAACCGCGGTAGGCGGCCAAGGCATGGCCAAGGTTGCCCACACCGACAATGACAACATCCAGCGGCTGCCGCACGCCCAGCCAGTCGGCAATGCTGCGATGCAAGAAGTCCACGTCGTAGCCCACGCCGCGGGTGCCGTAGGAGCCGAGGTGAGACAGGTCCTTGCGGAGTTTGGCGCTTGTGACTCCGCTACGTGCGGCCAGGTCGACCGACGACACGGTGGTGATGCCGGCGTCCCGCAGGTGTTCTAGGACATGCAGATACGCGGGAAGGCGCTCAATAGTGGCGGTGGGCACCTGAGCACGTGCGCGCGACGGCGCTATGTGAAGGGACACGGTGGGACCTACCTGAAGGGAAGACGCGAATGCAGCGACCCCAGGGTAGGGACTTGTGAACGATCGGTACAAACCTCAACGGACGCCTACAACCGATTATCGGATTAAGGCTCCCTTGAGGCGCTCGGGGTCGACCCTCCAGAAGTCGTGAACCGCACCATCCACGAGGGTGACCGGGATCTGCTCGCAGTAGCGGTCGGCGAGATCGGGATCGTCGAGGATGGACTTTTCTACCCACGGGATGCCCAGGTCCCCGCACACCTGGTCGATGACCACGCGGGCGTCATCACACAGATGACAACCGGGTTTGCCGATGAGCACGACGCGGGGATCATCCACGCCCCCAGTCTCGCGCACCCCCCGTCACTGAGGTGACCGCCTACCCTGGGCCCATGCCCCGCCGCTCGCCGATCCTGCCCGCATACCGCCGCGCGGGCGAAGCCGCGGCAGCCGCCGCAGATGTCGAGCCGGGAGTCGGCGTCCCCATGGATCCGACATCCGCGGCATTCTTCGATGTTGATAACACGATCATGCGCGGCGCCAGCATCTTCCACTTTGCCGTCGGCCTGGCTCGACGCAAGTTCTTCAATATGCATCAGATCGTCGACTTCGGTCGCCGACAGGTGAAGTTCGTGCTCAGCGGATCAGAAGACCTCGAGGATATGGCTTCGGCTACCGCGTCGGCCCTGTCATTCGTCAAGGACCGTCGCGTGGATGAGCTCGTGGACCTCGGTGAGCGCATCTTCTCCGAGGAGATGTCCGACAAACTCATCCCGGGCACCCTGGCCCTCGCCCAGGGCCATCTCGACGCGGGTCAGCGGGTATGGCTCGTCACGGCGACACCGGTCGAACTCGCAACGATCATCGCGAAGGACCTTGGGCTCACCGGAGCGCTGGGCACCGTCGCCGAAGTCCGCAACGGTGTTTACACCGGACGACTCGTGGGCGCTCCTCTGCACGGGCTGGCGAAGGCCGAGGCTGTGCGCGCCATTGCCGACCGGGAGGGTTTGGATCTGGATCGCTGCTCGGCCTACTCAGATTCGGCAAACGACATTCCGATGCTGTCCCTTGTCGGTCATCCGTTTGCCATTAATCCCGACCCGCTGCTCCGCGCTCACGCTCGGGCCAATGACTGGCCCATCCGCGACTTTCGACGACGTGAGAAGGTACGTCGTATCGCGGTGCCCGCACTTGCCGGCGGCGTCGGGATCGGCCTGGGCATCTCCGCAGGATTCGCGGTGGGCCGACTCGTACGTCGCTAAATCACTCGCCACCGAATCGCCGACACCGGCGACCGATTTTAGAAGGTCGACTCACGCTGGACCAGGAGCCGATACAGCGACTGCTGGATCCGCTCCCGCACCGCATCGGTGAGTTCGAGCACCGCCATGGGGTCATCAATGTCCCCCACCAGGTCCTCGGTGTGCACCGGCTCTCCGAATTCGATGATCCACCGACTAGGCAGCGGGATAAGTCCGAGGGGACCCAGCCACGGGAAGGTCGGTGTCACGGGCACGTAGGGCAGCCCCAGGAGTCGCGCCAGGGGTGAGATGTTGCCGATCATGGGGTAGATCTCCTCGGCCCCCACAATCGCGGTGGGAATGATCGGCACCCGGGCCCGCAAGGCAGCCGAGACAAAACCTCCGCGCCCGAAACGCTGCAGTTTGTATCGCTCGCTGAAGGGCTTGCCTATGCCCTTGAAGCCCTCGGGCCACACTCCGACGACTTCTCCGCGGGAGAGCAACCGCTGTGCGTCGGGCATGCAGGCAAGCGTGTGACCAGCCTTGCGGGCAACCTCACCGACGAAGGGAGTGTCGAACACAAGGTCCGCACCGAGCATGCGCAGGTGACGATGGGCTGGATGATGGTCAAAGAGCGCCATCTGCGTCATGACGGAATCCACCGCGATCGTGCCCGAGTGATTGGCGACAATCAGCGCGCCGCCCTCGCTCGGCACCCGATCGATCCCGCGCACCTCCACGCGGAACCAGCGCTCAAACAGTGGTCGAAGTGGGGGCAGGAGCAGGTGCTCGGTGAGGTCAGCATCAAAACCGAAGTCATCGACCACATAGTTACCCATGATCCGGCGACGCACAAAGTCCCAGAAGGTGCTCCGCGGCGACGGCGTCGCCGTCGGCTGATGACCTTCGGGATCCAAGGGGATGACGCGAGCATCAGGCACGGGAGCCGCCCCGGGTAGTCAACATCCGCGCGGCAGACGTGACCCCGGAGATGACCGACTCCGCGAGCGCGGGACTGAGGTCATACCCTCCGAGGAACTCATCAAATGCCACCGCCGTACTGCGACGTGCGGTGAATCCGAGGTCACGGGTGGCCCGGGAGGTGTCGATGCCTCGGCCGTAGGTGAGGAAGCGAACCTGCTCTCGGGAGAAGTCCACCAGCCGGGTCGGTGCGATGCCCCGACCCACGATCCCGAGCAGTGCACCCGGCACGGGGACGCTCGGTCGTCCGGTGCGACGTACCGCTTGGGACAGGGCAATGATCCCCTCCCCCGCAATATTGAAGACACCGGAGATCCCGCTGCTCGTCGCACGGTGAAGTGCGGAGATGGCATCGTCCTCGTGGACGAATTGCAGTCGTGCGTCGTAGCCCAGGACGGTCGGCACTACGGGGAGGGTGAAGTACTCGGTCATGGCCGTCTCGACGCGAGGGCCAATGACATTGGCGAGTCGCAGGATGGCCACGGATACATCCGGGCGGCGACGCGCGAACCCTCGCACGTAGCCCTCAACCTCGACAGAGTCCTTGGCCCATCCGGACGTTGGAGGGTGCTGCGGCGACATGTCTTCGGTGAAGAGCGCCGGATCACGGGGGCCTGCTCCATAGACCGACGAGGACGACTTCACGATGACGCGAGTCACAGATGGAGCCTTTTGGCACGCGGCCAGCAACTGCATCGTCCCGATGACGTTGATCTCTTTCATCGCTGTGCGACCGCCGGCCTGCATGGGGGTCGCGATGACTCCCATGTGAACCACGGTGTCAACATCCGCGGAGCGGAGCACCTTGCCGATCACGGGATTGCGAATATCGGCACGGATGAATTCAGCCCCGGGTAGGGGTCGTTGCGGTGGGACCACATCGACGCCTATGACGCGAGCAACTCCGGGATCCCGGGCCAGGGCCCGGACCATGAGACCACCCAAATGGCGGGAGGCACCCGTGACCAGCACGACGCGACCCACCGCGGGGCTACTTCTTGTTGCGGCGCTGGACGCGCGTGCGCTTCAGGAGTTTGCGGTGCTTCTTCTTGGCCATGCGCTTGCGGCGCTTCTTGACCACCGAGCCCATCGGTTACCTCATTCATTCGGGGTCGAACCCCGGCAGCATTCCGGGAAACCCTGACCCTATCCGATCGGCTGGGGTCCCTCGGATGCGGAGTCAGCCAGCTTCGATGTAGGAGACCCGCAGATAGTCGTGCACTGCCTGCTCCGGGACCCGGAATGAGCGGCCGACGCGCACCGCAGGGAGTTCGCCAGCGTGGACCAGGCGGTAGACCGTCATCTTGGACACTCGCATCAGCGAAGCCACCTCGGCGACAGTGAGGAAACGCACCTCCGCCAGCGGACGCTCTGATCCACCACTCATGCTCTGCTCCTTGACTCCGGTCGGAATGTCTCGCACCGCGTGACGTCGCGACGGTACTCCACCATTCACCGCTCGTCACCCAGATTCTAAAATCGACCCTAGTGGGCAGTCCGTCGGACCCACATCGGGGGCGAGCGCCGAGGCTAGAACCACGGGTCCGGATCCGCCTCGAGCCCGTGCCACGGGAAGACAGCGCTACGGGTGGCCGCCACCGATGCATCCACGGGATCGGACGGATCGAACCCCTGCTCAAACGGCTTGGCCCAGGGATGACGTCCATCGGTCATCCGTGCCGGACCCGGACGGCCCATCGACTCGGCAACGAAGGCGCGGAATGACTCCGGTGTCGGTGTCTCGGGGGCGATCGGTGCACCTGCAGCCTCGGCGATCAAATGCGTCCATGCGCGCGGCACGACATCAACCCACTCGTAGCCACCTCCGCCGACAGCAATCCAACGACCATCGGCATAGCGATGCGCCCACCGATGAATGGCTTCGTACGAAGCCCTCTGCCCGTCCATGGTGAGTGAAAGATGAGCGAGCGGGTCATCAATATGCGTGTCGCACCCCTGTTGGCTCACGATGATCTGCGGGTTGAAGGACTGCAGCACCATGGGCACAACGGCATGGAAGGCGCGCAGCCACCCCTGATCCCCTGTACCGGCAGGAAGGGCAATGTTTACGGCACTTCCCAGGGCTCCGGGGCCTCCTATTTCATCCGCAAAACCCGTGCCGGGGAAGAGCGTGAGTGGGCTTTCATGGATTGACATCGTCAGGACGCGGGGGTCGTCGTAGAACATCGCCTGGACACCATCTCCGTGGTGCACATCCACATCGATGTACGCGATGCGCTCAATACCCTGGGCGAGAAGCCATGCGATGGCCACGCCGATGTCGTTGTAGACGCAAAAGCCAGCAGCCTGCCCCGGCATCGCATGATGCAATCCTCCGGCGATGTTGATGGCATGTTGGGCACGGCCGGAGTGCACTTCGCGCGCCGCAGCCAACGTCGCCCCCGCGACGAGTGCCGCAGCATCGTGCATCCCGGCGAAGATCGGGTCGTCCGCGGTGCCGAGACCGCGCACGAAGTCGACCGCACGCGGATCACGTGAAGCTCGCTGCACCGCCTCGATATAGGCAGGGTCGTGAACGGCCGCGATCTCGTCCAGGCTCGCAGGTATGACCGGGACACCCATGGTGACGGCGGGTGAATCCAATAGTCCAAAATCGCGCGCCAGTCGCATCGCGAGTTGCACGCGGATCGGCGCTAGGGGGTGGCCCGGTCCGAAGTCGTAGGCGCTCAGGGCGTCGTCCCACAGGAAGGCGACAGAATCGCTCACGCGCCCAGCTCCCGGCCGCGGTCCCGCGCTGCCGTCATCGCCGCGCCCACGATCCGCGGGAAGCCCTCGGCCTCAAAGACGGCCAGGGCGGCCGCTGTGGTGCCGCCCGGTGACGTGACCTGCTGACGTAGGACCCCCACGTCCGCGGTCGGCTGGGCGGCCATCGTCGCTGCCCCCACAACCGTGGTGCGGACCAGGTCTCGAGCGATATCCGCCGGGAGTCCCAGATCCACGGCAGCGGCCACCATCGCCTCGATCAGGAGGAAGACGTAGGCGGGTCCCGATCCTGACGTCGCCGTCACCGCATCCTGGAGGTCCTCGGACACGCGGACCACGGGACCTACGGCTGACAGCAGTCCTTCGACGTACGCGGCCTGCTCGGTCGTGCACGAGGTGCCGGGCGAGATCGCGGTGATGCCCAGGTCCACGAGCGCCGGAGTGTTGGGCATGGCGCGAACAACGGCGACTCCGGGCAGCGCTGACTCCAATGTGGCGAGTCGGACGCCGGCAGCGAGTGAGATGACGACCGTACCATCGGCCAGGACCGGTTGGATCTCTCCCAGCACGGAGGCCACATCCTGCGGCTTCACCAGCAGGAGGATCGTCGCGCATTCACCCGCGGCTTCCGCGGGTGTAACCACACGCACGCCGTACCGCTCGACGAGTTCGCGAGCACGCCCCTCGCGCTTCTCGGCGATGACAAGGCGGTCGGGTCCGATGCCCTGTCGGAGGAAGCCCGCCACGAAGACCTCGCCCATCGCCCCGGCACCGATGATGCCAATCATGTCGTCATCCTTTCGACGTAGGGCGCGCTAGGGGCACCCTGGGATCAAGGAGCAGCTGGATCGTGGGGGCGACGAGCCTCACGACATGCTCCTCACTGGCTGATGCCAGCGGCTCGATCCGTACGACGTAGCGACCGGCTGCGATGCCGATGAGGTAACTCGAGATGAGCGCAACCCGCATGCGGGCGTCGGGGACTCCCAGGGTTGTCACGACACGATCGATGACGGTCATCTCGAGGTAGTCCTGGAGTGACTTTGTGAGAGCCGCCGCCGATGCACCCGTGCGGGCCATCGACATGAGGTCATCGCGCACTGCGGGGTCATCGAGGGTGTCCAGGGTGAAGCGCACCAGTCTCTCGCCCAACCCCTCGACTCCCGGCGCGAGCAGGGCCGGCACCGCGCTCGCGGGATCGGTGGGGAGTTTCAGCGCTGCCGCAAAAACCGCATCCTTGGAGTCGTAGTACTTGCGTAGAACCGTGGGCGCCACCCCGGCGGCGGCGGCGAGGCCCTTGAATGTCGTCCTGGCATAGCCGCCCGCGGCGAAGGCATTGCGGGCGGCAGAGATCGCCGCATCGCGGACCTGCTCACCGTTGCCTCGAGGGGACTCAACGGGTGATTCCTCCGACATCAGGCCAACTGTAGGCGGGTGCCACACCTAGGGAGTGGCCACATCCAGGTGGAGCCGGGCAAAGGCAAGTGCCTCAGCGAGTTCGATCTCGCGCTCCGCGCGGGTTTGGGCCCGCCGCGTGGAGACCTCCACGACCACAATGCCGTCAAAGTCACTCAGGCGCAGGCCCTCCAGCAGGGCACCACAGGGCTGCATACCCCGTCCGGGGATGAGGTGCTCATCACGGGCTGATCCCGAACCATCCGCCAGGTGGACATGCACCATGCGCTCCCCGAGATCGGCAGCCATGACGAGGGCGTCCGTGCCGGAGACGGCTGTGTGCGATAGGTCCAGGGTCGTGTGCGGGTAGTCCTCATCACGAATATCCCATCCGGGACTGTAGGCGCCGATCTCTCGGGAGCGGGCCCGCCAGGGATACATGTTCTCAACAGCAAAACGGACCGGTGTCTCCTGCTGCATGCGTGCCAAACCTGAGACGAAGTCGCGCGCATAGTCGCGCTGCCAGCGGAAGGGCGGGTGGACCACAACCGTCTCGGCACCAAGCTCCTCCGCGGCGACACGGGCACGCTCAAGTTTGACCCAGGGATCGGTGCCCCATACCCGCTGGGTCACGAGGAGGCAGGGAGCGTGGATCGCCAGGATCGGTATCGCATAGTGATCACTCAGCCGGCGCAGTGCCACGGGATCTTGACTCACCGCGTCGGTCATGACCATCACTTCGATGCCGTCGTACCCCAGTCGTGAGGCAATGTCGAACGCGGCTGCGGTGCCCTCCGGGAATACCGAGGAGGTCGAGAGGGCGACGCGCACGCGGTCCACCTCCCCAGTGTTGCAAACACCACGTGTGACGCACGAATCCGCCCGAGGAGCAGGGATGAGGGGATGGTGAGGCAGCTGTCAGGCTCGGCGCAGTCGATCCGTAATGCGCGTGGTGATGGCGACGAGGCCTGCCCCGACCAGGCCAATCATGACCGCCAGCGCGGAATCAATCTCTGCCTGGAAAGACAGCGCAAAAAAATTGGAGAGCCACGGAATCACGAGCACAAGGATGAATGCCAGGAGCATGGCCGCACAGACGGCGAGTCGGATGAGATTGAGGGGTCGCGCCGACTGCACGAGCACGGCGAACGCCACGATGAAGAGGGCGATGGTGGCTGACGAACGAGCGTCGGCGACGGGCTCCCCGAGGTGGAGAACCAGGACATAGGTACCCAGCCCCGCTGCGGCGCAGATGATGCCCGCGGGCAGGGCAAAGAGGAGAACGCGGCGCAGGAACCCCGGGCGGAAACGTTCGGTGTTGGGCATGAGGGCGAGGAAGAAGCCGGGAATCCCGATCGTGAGGGTACTGATCAGCGTGAAGTGTCGAGGCAGGAAGGGGAACTCCAGAGGCTGGCCTCCCGCAGAAAACGACAGGAGCACCGTGAGCCCGATAAAGGCAGAGATGATGGTTGCGTAAAAAGTCTTCGTCAGGAAGACATCGGCAACGCGCTCGATATTGCCCAGCACCCGACGACCCTCTGCCACAACATGGGGCATCACAGAAAAGCGGTTGTCGAGGAGGACTAACTGCGCGACGGCTCGGGTAGCCGATGCACCCGAGCCCATAGCGATGCCGAGGTCCGCCTGCTTGAGTGCCAGTACGTCGTTGACACCATCTCCGGTCATGGCGACGGTGCGATGGCGCAGATGGAGCGCTCCCACCATGGCCTGCTTCTGCGCCGGAGTGACCCGGCCAAAGACCGAATGCGAGTCCACGGGCTCCGCGAGATCCACCGGATCATCGCTGAGCTCCCGAGCATCCAGCGGATACTGCGCCGCGGGCACACCTGCCTGAACGGCAATGGCCCCGACCGTCGCTGGATTGTCGCCCGAGATCACCTTGACAGCGACATTCTGCTCAAGGAAGTAGCGAATCGTCTCCGCCGCGTCCGCCCGCAACCGCTGGTCAATGACGACAAGTGCGACCGGGTCTACCTCTCCGGGACCCCGATCGACATCCGGTCCAGCGCCTCGGCTGCGCGCGAGGAGAATGACGCGCGACCCCTGGGCGGCCAACTGCTCGGCGCGGACCCGAACCTCAGGGTCGGCATCGCCGAGGATCACCTCGGGTGCGCCGAGAAGCCAACTCCCATGGTCGCGGAACGTCGCCGCCGACCACTTGCGCGCGCTGGAGAATGCCACGCTGTCCACGAGCGTCCATCGTGGGTCCGGATAGGCCTTGGCCACGGCCTGGATCGTCGGGTTGGGGGCTTCCTCTGCCGCGCCGAGGGCCGCGAGGGCAGCCTCGGCGTCGGCGTCCGGGTCAAGGAGCACAACATCGGTGACCGCCATGCCGGGCTCGGTCAGGGTGCCCGTCTTATCAACGCAGATCGTGTCGACGCGGGCCAGCACCTCGACCGCCGGAAGATCTTGGACCAGCACCTTCCGCTGGGCCAGGCGCACCACGGCGACCGTCATGGCGATGCTTGTCAGCAGGACCAGTCCCTCGGGAACCATCGTGACGACGCCCCCGATCGTGCCGCGGATAGCGTCGTCAATGGACTGGTCCGCACGCAGTTGCGAGATCAGCAGGAGCAGTCCTACCGGCGGAATCAAGAAGGATGCGAGTCGGATGAACTTTGCGATGTCATCGCGAAGTTCAGAGCGCGTCGTCTCGAACTGCTTAGCCTGTGCGGTCAGCCCGGAGGCAAAGGAATCCCGTCCGACACGAGTAGCGACGTACAGCCCGGATCCGGCGACCACGAAGGATCCGGACATCGCTTCGTCCCCCACGGCCTTATCGACCGGATCAGCCTCACCGGTCAGGAGACTCTCATCGATCTCCAGGCCATCAGCCTCGATGACTGTGCCATCCACGACGAGTTGATCACCGGGTCTCACAACGACGACGTCGTCGAGCACGACCTCCGACGGACGCACATCTATGTCCTCACCGTCGCGCCTCACCAGCGGTCGGGCCTCTCCGATGACCGAGAGTTTGGCCAGGGCTCGGCTCGCTCGGTACTCCTGGATGATGCCGATGAGGGAATTCGCAACGATGACGAAGCCGAAGAGCGAGTCCTGGAAGGGTGCGACAAACCACATCACCACCCACATGGACCCGATGAGTGCGTTGAACCAGGTCAATGTGTTGGACCGGATGATGCTGCCCAGGCTTCGACTGCGCGGATCAGGCGCATCATTCGTCTGGCCCAGAGCCACACGCTCCGCCACCTCGGGCGCAGTCAGGCCCGTCACGACATCTGTCGAACTCACGACTTCAGGCCGTCGAGTCGGCGCAGGATGACACCCTCTCGCAGAGCCCACGGTCCAATCTCCAACGAGGAGATGTCCAGGAGGTCCATGGCTGACTCCGCGACAATCGCACCCGCGAGCAACTGAGCCGCCCGCGACTCCGACACCCCCGGCAGGCGTGTGCGCTCGGCGACCGTCATGGATGACAAGGTGGTGACCCAGGTCCTCAGATCCTCACGAGACAGGGATCGGCGGACGTAGAAGCCCTCGCTGGAGGGCACAGCACCCGCAATGCGTGCGAGTTGCCGGAAGGTCTTGGATGTCGCGACGCAGATGCGGGGCTCCCCGGCACGCAGGAGGCGCCCAATGACGGACCCGAGGGCGGCTCGGGTCACCCGACGAGCCTCACGCACCGCATCCTCGCTCGGGGGATCCCCCGTCAGCCACTCCCGCGTCAGGCGTCCCGCACCGATGGGGAGTGAAATGGCCACATCAGGCTCCTCGTCCGCCCCGGAGGCCAACTCCAATGAGCCCCCGCCGATGTCCAGGACCAGGATGCGGCCCGCGGACCAACCGCACCAGCGTCGCACCGCGAGGAAGGTGAGGCGAGCCTCTTCGTCACCGCTGAGGACCTCGACATCCAAGCCCGCGCGGTCACGGACGGCCGCGATGACCTCCCGACTGTTGGGTGCCTCCCTGATGGCCGAGGTCGCGAAGGCGAGGAACTCCGTCACACCAAGGTCTTCGGCGCGCTGGCGTGCCTCGCGTGCGAAGGCGACCAGTTCGTCGATGGCCCTCTCATCGATGCGGCCATCGGGCCGGACGTGCTCCGCGAGGCGGAGGGAGATCTTGGACTTCCACGCCGGCAGGGGGGCCGCTCCGGGATGGGCATCGACGATCAAGAGATGAACGGTGTTGGAACCGATGTCAAGGACTCCCAATCGCACGCGAGTACCGTACCCTCCCCGACGGCGGACGGCCGCGCGAGCCGCTAGTGTCGGGCAGTGCCCGAAGTGCCCCTGGACTTTCCTCGCGCCTGGATCGAATTCGACGACCCCGGGAAGAAGGGTCGTCGCTACCGCTGTGACCTCACGTGGCTCACCTCCCGGTGGACCTGCATCTTCGGTCGCGGTTGCAAGGGGATCTACGCCAGCAGGCCCGATGACGGCTGCTGCACCCTGGGCGCACACTTCACCGACAAGGACGATGAGAAGCGCACACTGAAGTGGGCGGCCAAACTCACACCTGAGGATTGGCAGTACCACGACCTCGGCCACCGCAAGGGTGCCACCGTCAAGGACGGCAAGGACGAGCGCAAAACGCGCGTCGTCGACGGTGCGTGCATCTTCCTCAACCGTCCCGGCTTCGCCGGGGGCGAGGGCTGCTCACTCCACAGCCTCGCCATGCGCGAAGGTGTGTCGTACGTCAAGACCAAGCCTGACGTGTGCTGGCAATTGCCCCTGCGTCGCTCCTTTGATGACGTTGAAAACCCAGACGGCACCTCACACCAGGTGGTGACGATCGCGGAATTCGACCGGCGGGGCTGGGGTGAGGGTGGGCACGATCTCGACTGGTACTGCAGCGGCAACACCGAAGCCCACGTGGCGGTCGAGCCGGTCTACATCACCAACAGGGACGAGTTAACTGCGCTGATGGGCAAGAAGGCGTACGCCGTACTCGCCGAACACTGCGACGCGCGGGAATTGGCGCTGGCTGAGGCTCGGGGCAAGACGCGGCTCGGACTCGCACCCCATCCCGCCGATCCCCTGCCCTAGACCGCCGGCGCAGTTCTTCGGGCGCCGCAGCCGTTCTCCGGGCGGCGCAGCCGTTCTCCGGGCGGCGCAGCCGTTCTCCGGGCGGCGCAGCCGTTCTCCGGGCGGCGCAGCCGTTCTACGGGCGAAAACGTTCACCCGGTGAGCGAATCCGCCCGGAGAACGGTCGGGCGCAGCTACGCCGTCCGACGGACGCCGTAGCCTGCATCCCGTGGCCAAGTCGACCGTCAACTATCAGTGCAACGCCTGCGGGGCTACCACCTTGCGCTGGGTCGGTCGCTGCCCGAAGTGCCAGGAGTTCGGCACTGTTGCGGAGGTCGTCGCAGACCAGGTGACCAAGGCCGCGAAGGCCGGCAGGGCCTCCGCTCAGATCAAGCCCGCCCAACGTGTCGGAGACATCTCCGAGGAGCGCGTCCGCAGGCTGACATCCGGGGCAGCAGGCTTTGACCGCGTGATTGGTGGTGGGCTTGTCCCCGGCCAGGTCGTGCTCGTGGCCGGCGAGCCCGGTGTGGGCAAGTCGACCCTGCTGCTCGCCCTTGCCCACTCGTTCACGAGCAAGCACACCGGCAGTGTGCTGTACATCTCCGGTGAAGAGTCGGCCGAGCAAATTGCCCTGCGGGCGCGACGCATCAATGCCATGTCCGATCAGCTCTTCATCGCCGATGACAACGATCTCTTCCGGATCCTGGGGCAGATGGATCACCACCGTCCCAGCCTCGTGATCATCGACAGCATCCAGACGGTGGCGAGTTCGGATCTGGATGGGCGCGCGGGTGGTGTCGCGCAGGTGCTGGAGGTCACCCAGGCCCTCACCCGCACGGCAAAGCAGAGAGGCATCCCCCTCCTGATGATCGGACAGTCCACCAAGGAGAATTCCGTTGCAGGGCCCAGGGCACTCGAGCATCTCGTCGACACCGTGCTCACCTTCGAGGGTGAGCGCACCACGGCACTCAGACTGCTGCGGGCGACCAAAAACAGATACGGTCCCGCCGATGAAATCGTGGCCTACGAGCAAACCGAGGCGGGTCTAGCCGAGGTGGTCGATCCATCCGAGCTCTTCCGCGGCCATCGTGAGCATCCGGTGTCCGGCACCTGCGTGACCGTGACGATGGAGGGGCGGCGTCCGCTCCTCGCCGAGATCCAGGCTCTCGTGGCTAGCCCGGCGGGTCCAGCAGCGCGACGCACCGTCACCGGCATCGATACGACGCGAATCATCACGCTAGCGGCGGTGACAGAGCGAGCCGGTGCCAAGAATCTCGCGCAGCGCGACATCTTCGTAGCCACCGTCGGTGGCGCTCAGATTGCTGATCCTGCCGCTGACCTGGCCGCGTGCCTTGCGATGAGTTCAGCCCTGCTCGACGCGCCCATCCCCGCTGATGTCCTCGCGATCGGAGAGATCGCACTGTCTGGCGACGTACGCCCCGTGCCCTTCCTCGCGCAACGCGTCGCGGAGGCGCGGCGGCTGGGCTACAAGCGCATCCTCGTGCCGGCCGGATCGCGCGACCGCATCGAGGGAGTCATCGAAGTCAGGCACCTTGAGGCTGGGCTCCGCGCCGTCGAGACCTACGCCCCCTCTCGTCCACACTAGGCTAAAGACTTCACCTCGAGGGGACCCATGGCCATAGATTCACTCGCTCGATTGCGCGACGTCCTAGCCATGGTTGCGCCCGGTACAGCCCTGCGCGACGGACTCGAGCGAATTCTCCGCGGTCGCACCGGAGCGCTCATCGTCCTCGGCCTTGACCGCTCTGTGGAGGGAGTCGCACGCGGCGGCTTCGACCTCGACATTGACTTCACTGCAACCCGGCTCCGCGAACTCGCCAAAATGGACGGCGCGATCATCCTTGACGAGCAGGCAGCTCGCATCCTTCGGGCCGCTGTCCATCTGCATCCTGATGCGAGCCTGGCGACCGACGAGACCGGGACGCGTCACAGCACGGCCGATCGCGTCGCGCGCCAGACCCATCATGCGGTCATTAGCGTCAGCAAGTCGATGTCGACCGTGACGATCTACCTCGATGGCAGACGCCACGTGCTGGAGGACTCCAGCGCGATGCTCGCCCGCGCCAATCAAGCCATTGCCACCCTGGAGCGCTACAGGATGCGCCTTGACGAGGTGAGCGCCAATCTCTCGGCCCTGGAGATTGATGACTTGGTGACCTTCCGTGATGCCGCACTCGTCGCCCAGCGAGCCGAGATGGTGCTGCGGATCGCTCTGGAGATCCAGGGGTACGTCGTAGAACTGGGCTCCGATGGTCGTCTACTCTCCCTCCAACTCGCCGAATTACTCGCGGGTGTCGGTGAGGACCGCAACCTCGTGCTCAGGGACTACACGGTGGGGCGCGGGCGCCGCGTCGAGCGGGCCACACGAGCGATGGACGCACTCACGGGGGGCGAACTCCTGGAGTTGACCGCCGTCGCATCGGCCCTCGGTGGGCCGGGGGGCGAGGAGGGGCTGGATGCCCAGGTGAGTCCGCGCGGCTACCGCCAACTCTCACGAATTCCGAGGGTGCCCGTGGCCATCATCGACCGGTTAGTGACACGGTTCGGCACCCTGCAGCGCATCCTGGTGGCTACGACCGAGGATCTCCAGGCGGTGGACGGCGTGGGGGAGCAGCGGGCGCGGTCGGTCCGGGAGGGCCTCTCACGACTATCGGACGGCGCGTTGCTCGAGCGCCACGGCTGACGGTCCCGGTCTCGCGCTACTCCAGGCGCAGGGCGGTCGGGGCGCTCAGGACGTCGCTGTTGCGGCCCACGACGGTGTACTCCCCGGCATCTGCCATGGGCTGGTCCGGGGGGCATCCGGCCTGGCTGAGATAGCCATCCCACACCAGTTGGGTCTCAAAGGCATCCCCGCGGTCCAGCGTGATGACGTCCTTATCGGTATTAGGGTTGCAGTCATCACTTGACCAGATGGTCACCTCTCCCCGGGTGATCTTGAGTTCGTTCGCCCCGGGACCGACATCGCGATCGCAGGGCCGGGTGCCAATGTTGGTGACGGTCAAGGTGAGGGTCGGCGTTGATCCCACGGGATAGATGGCCTCCTCCGCGAATGCCTCCACGAGAACATCCTCATCAATGCAGTCGGTGATCTTCGTGGAAGTGGGCTCCGGTGTCGGCGCAGCCGACGTCGGCACCTGGGTCGGAGTCGGTGCTGCCGTCTGCGTGGGTTCGGGAGCGGCGTCGGGGACAGCCGCTTCACCACCGCGTCCAAAGAACAGCCACCACAGCAGGACCAGAAGGGCGAGAATGACCAGGAGCGCCACAGCACGCCTGACCCAGTACACACCGGGTGACTCAGGCCCAATAGGCGACATCAACGTACTCACGGGTATGAACCGTACCCCGTCTAGCGCCCCGCCATGACAGCATCAGCAGATGGCGGCACGATCCACACACCATCCCCTCTCCCCCATCCCAGGACCTCCCTCCCCTGGGCGTATGTCGGATGTGCCCCACCTGGGGCGTCAAAATCGTCGATTGCAGCGGTGGTTCACCCACCACGGCCGAGACCTCCCCTGGCGGCAACCACCTGCTCCTGGCCCCCATCCACGAGGGTGGGGAGTGCTCGTCTCCGAATTCATGCTCCAGCAGACCCCCGTGGCCAGGGTGCTGCCCATCTGGACCGCCTGGCTCGAGCGGTGGCCCACACCGGACTCTCAGGCAGCCGATGCACCCGCGGAGACCATCCGCGCCTGGGGGCGACTCGGCTACCCACGACGAGCGCTTCGCCTGCACGAAACCGCCACCATCCTCGCTCGAGACCACCGGGGTCAGGTGCCCGCGGATGCTTCAGCACTGCGTGCACTCCCGGGTGTCGGCGACTACACCGCCGGTGCGATCTTGGCGTTCGCCTATGGCCAACGGGCACTGGCACTCGACACCAACGTGCGCCGAGTCATCGCGCGACACGATCTGGGCCAGGAGCGCGCGCCCACATCTGTGACGGTCAGCGAGGTGGCGTACGCCGAATCCACGCAGCCCCAGCGCGGTGGTGCCGCGTGGATGGCCGCGGTGATGGAACTCGGTGCGCTCGTGTGTACCTCTCGGGCACCCGCCTGTGGCTCCTGTCCCGTCGCCGAGAGTTGCCGGTGGCTGGCCCTGGGCAAACCCTCAAGCCCCCCACCTCGGCGCGAGGCACGCTACGGCGGCTCCGATCGTCAGGCGCGCGGGGCGCTCCTGGCTGTCCTCCGCGATGCGGCAGGGCCGGTGACAGCCCAACGCCTGGACCTGGCCTGGCCCGTGACAGCCCAACGCATCCGCGCCCTCGACAGTCTCGTTGCCGATGGACTCCTGGTCCCTGTGTCTCGGGGCCGCTGGACCCTCCCTGACTGAAGCGCTCCCTTGTCAGCCGGTACGGCGATTCACGGGCTGATCTGAGGCTCAGCCACCAGGGGGACGCGGTCGGATAGCCGGACGGCCATGCGGGTGCCCATGGGCAGATCCAGGCTGAGATCCACCCAGGTCCTGTCGCCGGCTATCCCGATGCCGGCGCATTCCCCAGATGCCCGCGGGGCCGCACGCACGGCTGAGAGCTCAAGCAGAGTTGGGCGTTCAATGACCCTCACCACGACCTCGTCACCCGTGCACAAGCCTGACTCGGGTAGAGCCACAGCGACCTGAATGACCTGAGGGTCACTGGTCATGCGCCATGCCACAGGGGTCAGCGGAGTCTCCGCCGTGCCGAGCACCCGCAGGGGACCGATACCGGCCACGAGCCCACCGAGGACAACGAGGGCCACGACCACCGACACCGTACCCAGCGTCCACATCCAGAAGATGGGAGAGCGGCGACGCCGAGGCGCGTCGTACTCGCGCATACCGGGGATCAGGGGGCCGTTCGGCACGTCTGATCCCCGTCCGACTCAGTCTGTCCCGGCCGTCTCGACCGGGGGCATGTCAGGAACATCCGCCTTGGGTGTCGACGCGAACGTGAATTCAAGGCCGTCTTCGCCCGGCGCAACATCGACGAGGACGTTGGATCCTCTGGGAATCTCGCCGAAGAGCATCTTCTCGCTCAGCGGATCCTCGATCTCACGCTGGATGGTGCGACGCAGCGGCCTGGCTCCCATGGACGAGTCATAACCGCGCTCGGCGAGGAGTTCGCGGGCTGGCTGGGTGAGGTCGAGCGAGATATCGCGGTCCTTGAGGCGCTCGTCGAGCAGGTTGATCATGAGGTCGACGATCTGCACGATCTCGGCCATGCTCAACTGGTGGAAGACGATCGTGTCGTCGATGCGGTTGAGGAACTCGGGACGGAAGTGCTGCTTGAGCTCCTGCTGCACCTTGGTCTTCATGCGCTCATACGCCGACAGGTCATCATTCTCCGGGGCGAAGCCCAGCATGACCCCCTTGGAGACATCGCGGCTGCCGAGGTTGGTCGTCATGATGATGACCGTGTTCTTGAAGTCCACGACCCGACCCTGCGCATCGGTGAGGCGACCCTCCTCGAGCACCTGCAGCAGTGAATTGAAGATGTCCGGGTGGGCCTTTTCCACCTCGTCGAAGAGCACGACGGAGAAGGGCTTGCGACGTACCTTCTCCGTCAATTGACCACCCTCTTCGTAACCGACGTAACCGGGAGGGGAGCCGAAGAGGCGAGAAGCGGTGTGCTTTTCGGAGTATTCGCTCATGTCGAGTGCGATGAGTGCATCCTCGTCGCCGAAGAGGAATTCGGCGAGTGTCTTGGACAACTCGGTCTTGCCGACACCCGACGGGCCAGCGAAGATGAAGGACCCGGAGGGGCGCTTGGGATCCTTGAGACCCGCGCGCGTACGGCGAATCGACTTCGACAGCGCCTTGACGGCTTGCTCCTGACCGATGAGCCGCCGGTGCAGCTCCTCTTCCATGCGGATAAGCCGGGCGAGATCGTCCTCGGAAAGATCGGTCACGGGGATACCCGTCATCAGGGCAAGCACCTCGGCGATGAGGTGTTCGTCGACCTCGGCCACGACATCCATGTCGCCGGCCTTCCACTCCCGCTCACGCTGTGCCTTCTCCGCCAGGAGATTCTTCTCGTCATCACGCAGACGAGCAGCGAGCTCGAAGTCCTGTGAGTCAATCGCGGACTCTTTCTCGCGGCGGACATTGGCGATGCGGTCATCGAACTCCCGCAGGTCGGGCGGCGCCGTCATCCGACGAATGCGCAGCCGTGAGCCTGCTTCATCAATGAGGTCAATCGCCTTATCGGGCAATTGACGATCAGACACGTAGCGATCCGACAGTCGAGCAGCAGCGGCGAGTGCACTGTCGGTGATGGACACCCGGTGGTGGGACTCGTAGCGGTCGCGCAGTCCCTTGAGGATCTCGACCGTGTCCGCGACATCGGGTGCATTGACCTGAATGGGCGCGAAGCGACGCTCGAGGGCTGCGTCTTTTTCGACGTGCTTGCGGTATTCGTCAAGAGTGGTCGCACCAATGGTTTGAAGTTCACCACGGGCGAGCATGGGCTTGAGGATGCTGGCAGCGTCGATGGCACCCTCAGCCGCACCTGCGCCGACAAGGGTGTGCATCTCGTCGATGAACAAGATGATGTCACCGCGGGTGCGGATCTCCTTGAGCACCTTCTTCAAGCGCTCCTCGAAGTCACCGCGGTAGCGACTGCCAGCCACAAGGGCCCCGAGATCCAGGGTGTAGAGCTGCTTGTCCTTCAAGGTGTCGGGCACCTCGCCGCGGATGATGCTCTGAGCCAGACCCTCGACAATGGCCGTCTTGCCGACACCGGGCTCACCGATGAGCACCGGGTTGTTCTTGGTGCGGCGCGAGAGCACCTGCATGACACGCTCGATCTCTTTCTCCCGCCCAATCACGGGGTCGAGTTTGCTCTCGCGGGCGGCCTGCGTGAGATTGCGACCGAACTGATCAAGGACCAGGGATGTCGAGGGCGTGCCCTCGGCAGGGCCACCGGCCGCGGCCGGCTCCTTGCCCTGATAGCCGGAGAGAAGTTGGATGACCTGCTGGCGTACACGATTGAGATCGGCGCCCAATTTGACCAGCACCTGCGCGGCCACACCCTCACCCTCGCGGATGAGGCCCAGCAGGATGTGCTCCGTGCCGATGTAGTTGTGTCCGAGCTGCAGCGCCTCACGAAGGGAGAGCTCCAGGACCTTCTTGGCGCGGGGGGTGAAGGGAATGTGGCCACTGGGGGCTTGCTGGCCCTGCCCAATGATCTCCTCAACCTGCGAGCGCACGGCTTCGAGCGAGATGCCCAGGCTCTCCAGAGCCTTGGCTGCGACACCCTCGCCCTCGTGGATGAGGCCGAGCAGGATGTGCTCGGTGCCGATGTAGTTGTGGTTGAGCATCCGGGCCTCTTCCTGGGCCAGGACAACGACCCGTCGGGCCCGGTCGGTAAACCTCTCGAACATGCCCACCACTCCTCACTCGCCCCCTGGGGGACCCTCGCGGCCTCCCCCGAGTCCGACGCATGTCGGCCCGGGCTGGTTCGATGCTAGCGCCGCTTCCTCGAGGTCACCTGTCAGCGTCCTCAACAGCGGTATAGGGGCATAACGCCACGGACCGGTCCAATTCTTCCCGAGCGATTCCGCCCTGGGCGGACGTGAGGGCCTTTTACAGGCGCAGTGCGGCCCGAATGCCGGCCAGGACCCAGTCGGCGTACTGCTTCTGCCCCTCCCGGGAGGTCATCCGCGATGCATCCCCCGGGTGCCTCATATTGCCCAACTCCACCAGGATGGCTGGGACGTCGGAGAAGTTCAGCGTGGAGATGTCCTGCGTCACCAGAGTCTGATCACGGATGTACGTCGACCTGGGCGCTCCAGCGTTGGCCATGCCCTGAATGAATCGCTGACCCATGCGGCCACTGGACTTCGCAATGTCGTCCGTCCAACCCGGGATGGATGCCGGCACCATGATGTAGAACCCGGACCCGGTCGACACGGCTCCATCCGCATGGATGGACAGGAGCAGGTCGGCATCCACCTGCGCTCCGAATCGGCCACGATCCCAGACGCATGGACCCCATGCGTTGTAGGAATTGGTCGATCGAGTTTTGCGGACCGTCGCACCGAGGGCACGCAATCGATTCTCAAGGTAGCTCGTGACCCGCCAGTTGAACGTGGCCTCGGGGAATCCACTGTTCGTGGCGGTGCCCGTGGTGTTGCACCCCTTGATCCTCAGCCCGTTGAATTTGGTCTTCGCAAGCTGTGATGCAAACCGCGGATTGGAGTTGCCCAGTTGATGACCGGGATCGAGCGCAATGATGACGCCCTGCAGGGGCCGCTGCGCCGTCGGCGCGGGAGTGGCCGCGGCAGGAGTAAGGGCCAGGGCGCCTGCGACCGCCACGCAGGTGGCGGCGACCAGCCCGATACGTCTCACTGCAGGAGCATAAGCATGCGGTGATTGCCGAGGGTATTCGGCTTCACCCGCTCCAGGTCCAAGAACTCCGCGACGCCCTCGTCGTAGCTTTGGAGGAGTTGCTCAAAGACCGCATGATCCACGGGGCTCCCCTCGATCTCGGTGAAGCCATGGGCCTGGAAAAAGGCTGTCTCGAAGGTGAGGCAGAAGAGACGGCGAAGTCCGATGGAGCGCGCGCGCTCCACGAGCAGGCCCAGGAGGCGGCCACCCACCCCGGCACGACCGTGCGCAGGATCCACCGCGAGGGTGCGGATCTCTCCCAGGTCCTCCCACATCACATGGAGGGCACCACATCCGATGACGACGCCGTCCACCTCGGCAACCAGGAATTCCTGCACATCCTCGTACAGGGTGACCGGCGCCTTTGCCAACAGGCGACCGTCGTCGGTGTACATCCCGACCAGGCGCCGAATGGCTTGGACGTCCGGGGTCCGCGCCGGGCGGATAGTGACGGTGCTCATCGCTCACGCTTCACGAGGGGGAAGAGGATGGTGTCGCGTATGCCGAGACCGGTCAGGGTCATGAGTAGGCGGTCGATTCCCACGCCGACCCCACCAGCGGGTGGCATACCGATTTCGAGCGCTCGAAGGAAGTCTTCATCCACCGGCATCGCCTCGTCGTCACCGCGTGCGGCCTGCCCTGCCTGGTTGAGGAGGCGTTCGCGCTGGATGACGGGGTCGGCAAGTTCGGAATACCCCGTGCCCTGCTCGTATCCATTTATGTAGAGGTCCCACTTTTCTACGATGCCTGGTCGATCAGGGTGGGCACGCGTCAGTGGTGACGTGTCCTCGGGGTAGTCCATGACGAACGTGGGGCGATCAAACGTCGGGATGACGTAGTGGTCGAGCAACTCCTCCACGTACCTACCCGCTGGCCAGTGCGGTGCGGGTTGCACACCGATGGCTCGGCACATGCGGTTGAGGTCAGCGAGTGAGGTCTGCGCGGTGACCTCCTCTCCCACTCTGGCGGAGACGGATGCGTAGAGGTCGACTTCGGGCCAATCGCCGGAAAGATCGTGGACGCTGCCATCCGCGTGGATGACCTCGAGCGTGCCTGTCGTGGCCAGCGCGGCCTCCTGAATGAGTTCGCGGGTGATGCGCGCGACATCGCGATAATCCAGATAGGAGGCGTAGAACTCAAGCGCGACGTACTCGGGGGAGTGAGTCGAATCAGCCCCCTCATTGCGGAAGTTGCGATTGATCTCGAAAACACGCTCGAGTCCCCCGACGAGGGCACGCTTGAGGAAGAGTTCGGGCGCGATACGCAGGTAGAGGTCCATGTCAAACGCGTGCGATCGCGTCACGAAGGGGCGCGCTGCAGCTCCACCCTGCTGCGTCTGCAGCAACGGCGTCTCGATCTCAAGGAATCCTCGCTCGGCCAGGCTGCGACGAACACTTGCCTCCGCGGTCACGCGCATACGAGCCATGTCACGTGCTTCCGGGCGCACGATCAGGTCGACGTAACGCTGCCGGACGCGGTTCTCCTCCGACAGCGGTTTGTGCGCCACCGGCAGCGGGCGCAATGCCTTGGCGGCCATGCGCCACTCATCCGCGAGGACCGAGAGTTCACCACGCTTGGACGTGATCACCTCGCCGACCACACACACATGGTCGCCGATGTCCACCAACTGCTTCCAGTCGTCCAGTTGTTGCTCCCCCACGGAGGCCAGTGACAGCATGGCCTGGAGTTCCGTGCCATCACCGGCACGCAGGGTGGCGAAGCACAGCTTGCCCGTGTTTCGCTGGAAGATGATGCGGCCGGCAACGCCGACTCGTTCACCCGTGGAGACATCCACATCCAGATCGGGGTGGTCAGCCCGCACCTGGGCGATCGTGTGGGTGACGGGCAGGCGCACGGCATATGGGTCGTGACCCGACGCGATGAGGCGATCGCGCTTATCCCGGCGGACACGCATCTGCTCAGGCAGATCGGCATCGGGCTCGGGACTCGACTCCTCAGACTGCGTCACAGGACGCAAGGGTAGTGCCCGTCAGTCGATGTTCTTCTCAAAGACCAGCCGCAGCCCGATGAGGGTGAGATCGGGATCGTGGTGGGTGATGGTCTCGGACTCAGGTACGACGATGGGGGCGAGGCCCCCGGTGGCGATGACGGCCATGACCGGACCGATCTCGTCCTCGATGCGGCGTACGAGGCCATCGACCTGGCCGGCGAACCCGTAGAGCGCTCCCGCTTGGAGAGCCTCCACGGTGTTCTTGCCGATGACCGATCGGGGCCGGACCAACTCCACCTTGCGCAATTGAGCCGCCCGTGAGGCCAGCGCGTCCAGGGAGATCTCAATGCCGGGTGCGAGTGCCCCACCCAGGAACTCCCCCTGGGCTGAGACAACGTCGAGGTTCGTTGACGTGCCGAAGTCGACGACGATCGAGGGACCGCCATAGATCTGATGCGCGGCGATGGTGTTGACGATGCGGTCGGCGCCCACCTCCTTGGGATTGTCCGTCAGGATGGGCACACCCGTCTTGGTGCCCGGCTCGACGATAACCGTGGGCACATCGACGTGGTAGGCGGTGAGCATCTGCCGCAACTCTCGCAGGACCGCCGGCACTGTGGAGCACAGGGCGATGCCGCTGAGTGGCAGCTGACCCTGGAGCAGCCCCGAGAAGGTGAGGGCCATCTCATCCGCGGTGGAGCGAGCATCTGTTTTGATGCGCCACGACCGCGTGAGTTCATCACCATCAAAGAGTCCCAGGACGGTGTTGGTGTTGCCCACATCAATGGCCAGCAGGCTCACGTGCCCTCCCTCAGATCAGCCCCGACGTCCAGGATCGGTGATGAGTGTGTCAGCGCTCCCACCGCGACATAATCGACACCCGTGCGTCCGACCTCGTGGGCGACGTCCAGGGTGAGCCCCCCGGAGGCCTCGAGGACAGCCCGGCCCCGGGTGCGCGCCACGGCCTCGCGCATCTGGTCAGGCGTGAAGTTGTCCAGGAGGACCAGGTCGGCTCCGGCCACGAGTACGTCGTCGAGTTGCTCGAGGGAATCGACCTCGACCTCCACGGGCACATCCGGATAGGCACGCCTTACCCGGTCGAATGCCTCCGCCACCCCACCCGCGGCAGCAACATGGTTGTCCTTCACCAGCGCCGCGTCACTCAGCGACATTCGGTGGTTCACTCCGCCTCCGCAGCGCACGGCGTACTTCTCCAAACGGCGCAGCCCGGGGGTTGTCTTGCGAGTGTCCCTGACTCGCGTCGTGGAATCACCGAGCGCGTCGACCCAACGGCGTGTGAGCGTCGCTACACCCGACAGGTGGCACAGCAGATTCAGTGCCGTCCTCTCGGCGAGGAGGAGATCCCGTACGGGCCCGGTGGCTGACACGATGACATCGCCGGAGGCGACCACCGCACCATCGGCCATCCACGTAGACCGCACCCGACCCTGCGATGCACGGGCAAAGACCGCGGCAGCCACGGCCGACCCCGCGATCACCCCGGGGGCTCGGGCCACGAGGTCCAGGGTGCCGATGCTGTCGACGGGGGTCGTTGCCACGGATGTCACGTCCACCCCGCCGTCAAGATCTTCAGCGAGAGCACGGTCAATGAGGTCTGCCACCGCCACAGGATCCAATCCGGCAGCGGCCAACTGGTCATCCGGATTCACGTGTGACTCCTGCCGGTGCGTGATTGACATCCTCTCGTCGAGACACGATGTCCTCCTCGGGCGTCAGGTGGGACACCAGTCGCACGCGCCAACGGGCATCATCCCGCTCCGGATAATCCTCACGCCAGTGCGACCCTCGAGTCTCAATGCGTTGGCGGGCATGGTCGACCAGGACGCGCGAGACCAGATACAGATCGGTTGTCTCCCAGTCCTCGGTGCCTTCGACGCCCCCGGAGGTGTCATGGAGTAGCCGCAGTGATTCCTGGGCTCGCGCCAGGCTCGCATCACTGCGCAACACCCCCGCATCGACGCTCATCATCGCCTGCATTCCGCGCATGGCTGAGGCGGGGATCAACCGCGATAACCGCTCACTGGTCGGTGCGACCGGTCGAGGAATCGATGATGAGCCATCGAGGACCTGACCGATCCGTGCCGCGAAGACGAGCCCTTCCAGGAGGGAATTCGAGGCGAGTCTGTTGGCCCCGTGGACACCCGTGCAGGCGACCTCCCCACAGGCAAAGAGCCCCTCGATTGATGCGCGACCCTCCAGGTCTGTGTGCACACCACCCGAGACGTAGTGCGAAGCCGGGGAGACGGGGATGAGTTCGGTGACCGGGTCGATGCCGTGGGAACGACAGGAAGCAAGGATGGTGGGGAAGCGCTCATGCCAGAAGCCGTCTCCCAGCATGCGCCCGTCAAGCCAGACATGGGCAGCACCTGTTGCGATCATCCTCCGGGTGATCGCACGCGACACAATGTCGCGCGGCGCCAACTCAGCCAGGGGATGCTCACCCAGCATGAATCTCTCCCCTGTGGAGTCGAGCAGATGAGCTCCCTCACCGCGGACAGCCTCCGAGACAAGCGGTTGCTGACCCCGTGCGGAGGGTCCGAGCCACAGCACCGTCGGGTGGAACTGCACGAACTCCAGGTCAGCGACCTCGGCGCCCGCGCGCAGCGCGAGCGCCACACCATCGCCCGTCGCGACCGCTGGGTTGGTGGTTTGGGCAAAGACCTGTCCGAAGCCCCCTGTCGCGAGGATCACAGCCGGTGCCAGCGCAGCACCCACGCCATCGCGCTGCCCCTGTCCCATCACGTGAAGGGTGATCCCTTGAGCCGCACCGGAGTCATCGAGGAGCAGATCAAGGGCCAAGGCTCCCTCAATCAACTCGATTCCCTCATCCAGGGCAACCGCTGCCACCAGGGCCCGGGAAATCTCCGCTCCGGTCGCATCGCCACCCGCGTGGGCGATGCGATCACGCAGATGACCTCCTTCGCGTGTGAGCGAAAGGACTCCGGAGGCATCGACGTCAAAGTGAGCACCGAGCGCCATGAGCGATCGGACAGCCTCAGGCCCTTCCGTCACCAGCACCCTGGCAGCATCAATGTCACACAGGCCTGCGCCCGCCACGAGCGTGTCGTGAAGATGCTCATCGGGGGTGTCATCATCGGCGAGCGCCGCTGCGATGCCACCCTGTGCCCATCGTGTCGATCCCTCCTCGACGCGGGATTTGGTGACGAGCAGGACACGGCGACCGGTGCGGCGAGCGTGCAGTGCCGCGGTCAAGCCGGCTATGCCTGAGCCGACGACGACGACATCTGCCCGCGCCGTCCATCCCGGTTGCTGACTGCTGATCCGACTCATCCGCCGACTCCAATATCGAGTGCGCAATTGTCGATCAGTCGGGTGCCGCCCACCGTGACGGCCACCAGGAGCCGCGCGTGACCCTGGGCCGGAGCTGGTCCCAGGTCCGGATCCGTGACCTCGACGTAGTGGATGTCCATGCCGGCCGTCTCGAGCACATCCCGAGCGGCCACCCTCGCAGTGTCCGCCCCCGACGACGCGCCCGCACGTCCAGCGTCGAGTGCGGCAGGGATGGCCGCACTGCGCCCGCGTGCCTCCGGCGACAGATAGCGATTGCGACTGCTCATAGCCAGTCCGTCAGGATCTCGAACAGTGGGGACACCCACGATCTCGACGCCAAAGTCAAGGGATTGAGTCATGCTCCGAATGAGGACCAACTGCTGGTAGTCCTTCTCCCCGAATAGGGCCATCGTGGGCCTGGTGAGATGCATGAGTTTGGCAACCACGGTGAGCACCCCGCGGAAATGCCCCGGTCGGGTCACCCCCTCGAGAATGTCACCGCGGGGTCCGGGATCGACGGTGACACCGGAGTCTTCCTGGCCGTAAACGGCGTTGACATCGGGGGCAAAGACCACATCGACGTGGTTGCGGCGGCAGAGGTCCACATCAGCGGCGAGGGACCGCGGGTAGCGATCAAAATCCTCATCCGCGCCGAATTGTGTCGGGTTGACGAAATCGGTGACGACGACCTGCCCCGCCGGCTGTAGGCGTGACCGGGCGGCACTCATGAGAGCGGCATGACCCTCGTGAAGGGCGCCCATGGTCATGACCACAGCACGTGGACCCGTGGGAGTCAGCACCTCGGCGAGATCGGCTCGGGTGTGCACCACCAGCGTCATATCGACTCCTCACCGAGGATCTCTCGAAGCGCCTCAGCGTCAACGGATGAGAGCATTCCGGAGGCTACCGCGCGGTCCACGGTGGCCTGGGCGAGGGAGCGATAGGTCGCCAGGGTATTGCTATCCGGGATTCCGTCCATGTGCGCACGAAGGGTGACCGCGTCCCCGCGTGCAACCGGTCCGGTCAGTGCACGATCGCCTTGTCGCAGTGCGTTATCCAGCGCTGCGGTGAGCAGCGGCCGCGCGATCCTTGACGGGTCCTGGACTCCCGCAGCCGCAAGCATGTCGAGCGTCTGCGCCACCAGGGTGACGAGATGGTTTGCTCCATGAGCCAAAGCGGCGTGGTAGACGGTGCGCATGTCGTCTGAGACGGCAATCGGTTCGCCACCCATCTCGACGACAAGGGCTGCGGCCACCGAGGCCGCAGCCGAGTCGGATGTGACACCAAAGGGGCAGTCCTCCAGGCGATCCAGGTCCAGGCTCGTCCCCGTGAATGTCATCACCGGATGAGCAGCGAAGGCGAGCACCCCGGTCAGCGGGGCGAGCACACCCAGCCCGTGACGCCCCGACACGTGCATGACGATCTGACCGGGATGGACGACATCGTGAACATCGAAAACAACCTCGGGAAGGGCATCGTCTGGGACGGCGATGATGAGGAGGTCGCATGACCGGGCCACCTCCACCGGAGACATGATCGGTGTGCCCGGGAGCAGTGCCTCCGCGCGGACGCGTGAAATGTCCCCTCGCGCCGAGCAGGCAACAATCCGGTGCCCGGTGCGCCGCAGAGCGGCACCCAGTACAGCACCGACTCGTCCGGTGCCGATGATTCCGACGCGCAGTCGCGGAGGCGGGCTGATCACATCGGCAGGGTAGACGTCGGTCACCACGTCTCCCAGCGCAGCCAGTGGAAGCGCCCCAGCCCGGCTGGATCGCGCAGCCGAATGAGATCAAAATGCCTCTCCAGTGCCGCCGGCGACGACAGGGGTCCTGCGCTCATACCGTCCAATGCGTGGCGCTGCGTCGTTAGTGTGCTCCCTGTGACCGCTGCCATGCAGGAATCCACGGACACATCCGCGGTAATCCCGACGGAGCCATCCACCCGGGGCGGGCAGACCTGCCCATGTCGATACGCCCGGAGAGTCCCGCGCCGATGGGTGGTGCGGCGCTCGGCTCGCACGTGGCCATAGTCCGTTGCCAATGCCACGCCGCGACCGACGAGACCGGTCATCCATCGCCATGCGGCATCGCGCGTGGCACCGATCTCAGCTCGATCCCCTGGCTCACGCAGGGGCCACCACCGCGCTAGCCAGGTGCGCGTGGAGTCTGCGTCAACTCCCAGGGCTGCGCACGCCTCCAGATCACTAAGTGCCGGGCCCAGCACCTCTGCGTCCCCCTCGATAAGAACGAGGCGATCACGCCCGTGGTCATCGCGCTCAATCACATCGCAGGGAACTTCGTCGAGCCATTCATGTGCCATCACCACACCGCAGATGGGTGCCTCCGGCAGGTCACACGGCAGTTCGGCGATACGGCCCTCCACGCCGGGCCGGCTGGTCGCCCGAACATCGACACCGATCCAGCGGGCACGCTCCTGCAACTCCGGACAACGCTCCCGGATGGCAGCGAGCAGGCCGCCGTCACCGGCGCCCAGATCCACGACGGTGAAGTGGCTGGGACTCCCCAGGTGCTCGTCAGTGGTGCGCACCACCTCGCAGAGTCTCTCTGCGAGCAGCACGCCTGCGGAGGTGGTGAAGTGATGCGCAGGGTCATGAGCTCCCCAGAATTGACGTGATGCGGACCGCCAGGCCCTTGACCACGTCACTGCTGAGCGCGACGTCATTCCGCTCTCCCGAGTCACGGCATCCGCCGGACACGATGTACGAGGGCAATCTCTTGATCCGCGAGCGGACGCACGAGCGCCTGGTCGAGATGGCGAGCGACGACGTGGACGGGCCCGGGAGCCGTGTCCGCGTGCAGGGATGCCAAACCCAGCCGGCGCTCCCATGCGCCCTGCGTGACACGCACGGATTGCACGTGTGAGTGCGGGGCGATCGCGGTCGTCGCCGTCATCCGGCCGTAGCGCGCCGCAATGACATCCGGAGTAATAGCGACCGCAAGGGTCCGCCAGGCAAAGGGGGACCGCCATCGAGAGGCACGGGGTGCACGTACGAATGGCAGCGCCTCGACATCGACGCCGGGCAGGACCTCGGCGATGAGCGCCAGCGCCTCCGCACGCGGAGCAACCGGGATGAGCACCTCCGGACCCGATCGAGATGCATCCCCTTCGACACCGGCGATCGTGACGGTGACGCGCACCCAGCCTCGGCGACGCCACAGCAGGGGGGACACGACCGCCACCGCATGCACGCGTTCCGCGGGGATCGTCCGAGTCTTCGTGGACAGCAATCCCTGTCGAATCCGCAGACCCTCACGCGAGCGATCGACCCGGAAGCCGTAGTTGGACAGGAACTCCCCGACCACGGACAGGATGGGCAGTCCGCCGGTGATCAGGACCAGGACGAGACCCGCTCCCCCCTGGGTGGCGGCGGTGAAGACCAGCAGGAGCACCGAGAGTAGGAGCAGGGTTGCGGTCACCGACCGCAACAGTAGTGACCCCATCAATCGGCCCTGCGGAACACTCGCCAGGAGATCCGGCTCGTTGACCCAGGGCTCCTCCTCGGGTGCCACGTCGTCAGCCGTTCGGCGCGCGAACTCAAGAATCATCCGACGGAGGAGATCCGCATCCGCACGGCTCAGGTAGCGCAGCACGACATGGGAGCCACTCGTCCCTGCGACCTCCACCCGCACCTCGACAAGTCCCGCCAATCGCGCGAGAAAGGGGGCAACAATGTCGACGCTTTGCAGTCGCGAGAGTTGCAATCGACGCGAGGAGCGCTCAACCACACCCGAGTCGACTCGCAGGTCGCCATCGGTATCGATCCAAAATGTACGCCGCGACCAGAGCAGCCACGACACGGCAGCAAGGCCCAGGTAGCCGAGCAGCGCGCCGCCGAGGGTCAGCGCGATGACTCCGAGACCACGGCTGGCGATGAGTTCACGCCCGGGGCCCAGCAGGAATACGAAGGCCACGGGAAAGGCCGGGACGGCCTGGATCAGGGGTGTGAGTGCGTGGGTACGACGAGGATCGGTCACAGGCCGGCGGACCTCGCCTCACCACGCGCTGCAAGTCGATCGCGTAGGGCGGCAGCCTCGAGCGGGGTCAAGCCCGGGATGGCGGCGTCCGTTGTTGCCGCTGCCGTGTGCAACTGCACTGTCGCGATCCCCAGCCAGCGATCGATCGGACCCGCTCGTAGGTCAACCATCTGCATCCGGCCGTAGGGCACGATCACCAGTCGGCGCACGAGGATTCCGCTGACCACGATCAAATCGTCAGCCCGTTCGGCATATCCGTACGCCGCCACTCGTCGTCCGATGACCCACCAGGCCCAGACGTACACGACAACGGCGGCGATGAGATATCCGACCAGCCACCAGCGAGGCAGTGGGCTCCAGGCGATGACACCACCACCCACCGCGACGAGGATGTAGCCCAGGGAGAGTGTGATCCGGCGTGCCGTCGCGAGTTTGCGCGATACCGGCATCCACGCGGCCGCCGGTGGCACGAAGACAGCGTCGACGGAATCCACCTCACCACTGTCCCATGCGTCCCCCGTGACATGCTTCCCGCGTGACCGAGAGGACCGTGGGCGTTGGCCTTGCCTCAGCCGACATCTCCCTCGACCTCGGTGATCTGCATCCCTCAGGCCACGGTGCCTTCCGCGTCGGCTGTCGCTTTGAGGGCGACGTTGTCACCGCGGCTGATCCGCGCCCGGGCCTGCTCCATCGTGGTGCCGAAAAACTGCTGGAGGTGCGGGACTACCGGCAGGCGCTCATGCTCGCCAATCGCCATGACTGGCTGAGCGCGGTCACATCCGAAGTCACGCTGGCACTGGCGGCTGAGGAGCTCCTGGGCCTGCAGGTGCCCGACCGAGCCACCTGGCTCCGCACCCTGCTCTGCGAGATCAATCGCGTCTCGGCTGCACTGATGCATCTCGCCGGAGCCGCGGCCCTCCCTCCGCACGGGAACACCGATCGAGCCTCACCCGGCATGCTGGCGCGCGAGGCGTGGTTGACCTGCCTTGAGTCCCTCACGGGAGGTCGCGTCCACACCATGGTGACGCGTATTGGCGGGGTCGCCTACGACGTCCCGCTGGGCTGGGGAGCCCAGGTGCACGCTGCTCTGGCACTCACCCGATCGGCACTTCCACAGGTTGTCGAAGGCGTGATCCAGACCATCCGCCCACACATTGCCGTGCTGGATCACGCGACCGCCCGGCGCTGGAGCGTCTGTGGTCCGGTGGCCCGCGCGAGTGGAATCAACCAGGACCTACGCCGCGATGACCCCGCGCTCGCCTATCCCCGTCTGGCGGATGTCATCCGCGTCGTGACGGCGGATTCCGGTGATGCGCTCAGCCGCTACCTCGTCCTTGCGGAGCAGGTGATGGCTGATCTCGAGATCATCACCGCGTGCCTTGATGGGCTTCCCGAGGGCCCTATCGATATCCGACTTCCCAAGGTGGTGCGCGCCCCCGAGGGCGCGGCGTACGCCTGGCTGGAGTCGGCGGTGGGCATCAACGGCGTCTATCTCGTCTCGACGGGGGCGACCACGCCGTGGCGCGTCCGGCTGCGCACAGCGTCCTATGCCAACGTTCAGGCCATGTCGGCAGCACTGCCCGGGACGCAGTTGACGGATATGCCGGCCGCGATCGGATCATTCCTCTTCGTTGCCGGCGACCTCGACCACTAGGGACCAACGTGACCGCTGCGGTCGAATCAGCCCTTGCCGTGCTCCCGCAGGTAGGTGGCGAAGCGGGCCCGCAATAGCGCCTCGGTGTCGGCATCAATCTCATCATTGTCGCCGAACATCTGCCGCACAGCCTTGATCGACTCGATGATGGTGCCTCCGGTCGATCCGAGATCTCCGCCCTCGCCCTCGATGGCAACCATCCCGGGCATGTGGGAGTAGACATCGACAAAGAATCCGAGGTCGAGCCGGTGCTCCGCCACGTGGAACGCGCGGTGCCGTAGCTCCTCAAAGGGCAGATCTTCCAGTGGCATGTCGCTCATGACTGCACTCTATTCGTTTGCATCGTCATGGACGCGACAAAGGCGCTCAAGCCATAGTGCCGCGGCCACAAGGACGGCACAGGCGAGTACACACACCGCAGCCGCGGTGACCGATGCGGATCCCGTCGGTGTGCCGACCACGGGGAGCAGGCCCAAAGCGATTCCGAGATAGAAGCCGCCGATCAGGGCACCCGTCCGGGAAGCAGCAAGGGCCAACGCCGCCGTGCGGGCCGCAACCAGCGGTGGCATGCGCTCACCGCTGGCGCGCGCTGGGCGCTGCGGCTCCACGGGCACCGCTTGCGGCAGTCGGGAGGGTCGGTCGCCGAGCCGACCGCGACTGAGGAGTGTCCAACCCAGGACCGCAAGCGCCAGCACCCACAGCCCCGCGGCAGCCAACCAGGGCACACCAAGAATCCGCCCGGTGACGCCATCGACGATGTCGACCGTCACCCATCCGATCGCGAGTGCAATCGCCGTGATCGAGACGAGGGGCACCCAGCGCGTGGGCGTCACCGGATGCGTCCGTCGGCCGCGGGTGTCATCGTGAGCGAGAGGTCACGACGTCGGTGGACACCACCGTCACCCAGGACCTCAGCAAGATCGCGGACAAGACCTTCGGGAAGCCGGGCATCTGGATCGACTTCAGCCCAGGGGATACACACGAAGGCACGTTCGGCTGCGCGCGGATGCGGGAGCGTCAGTGTCGGGGCATCCACACGCAGGTCATCCATGGCGATGATGTCGAGGTCCAGGGTGCGCGGACCCCAGTACACCTCCCGCAGGCGATTGTTGCGGGCCTCGATGTCCTGACAGATTGCCAAAACCTCCAGCGGATCCAGGTCCGTTGCGATGAGGGCAACGGCATTGAGGAAGGCTCCCTGCTCGGGTCCGCCCACCGGATCCGTCTCGTACACGGATGAGACCACCAGCGGGTGCAATCCGCAGGGTGCGAGCGCGTCAACGGCACTTTGTAGATGCGCCAGGCGATCGCCGAGATTGGACCCGAGTGAGATCACCCCTCGGTGGGCACTCATGCTCGGGTCCGAACGATCCGCAGGATGACATCGTCCACCGGCACTCCCACGGGAGCATCAGGCTTGTGGATGGTGAGTTCGACGGCCTGTACGCCGCGAAAGGCTAGGCAACGGACCGCTATGCGCTCGGCTAATGTTTCGATGAGATCCACCGGCTCCCCCGCAAGTTCATCGTGCACGGCCTGAGCCACCTGTGAGTAGTCCACGGTGTCAGCAAGGTCATCGCTGCCAGCCGCTCGCTGAGTGTCGACCGCGACCACAACATCGGCCATGAAGAGTTGCCCGGTCTGCCTCTCTGTCTCGAGCACACCGTGACGGCCATGCGCTCGGATGCCGCGTACCTCAATGAGGTCCCTGGCTGGTCCCGGGACAAGCGCACTCATGATCGTCCTCTCCATACGCGAGCAACCATGGCCGCGTCCTTGATCGCGGCCACTTCGTGGACACGGACTCCCCACGCGCCGGCGAAGGCCGCGAGAGTAGCAACAGCATCCCCGGCCGCCTCACGGCGATCCATGGGTCGCACAGTGCCGTCGGGCTCCGCCAGGAGCTCGCCCAGGAACCGCTTTCTCGAGGCGCCGATGAGCAGGGGGCGCCCAAGTTGAGCCAGGACATCCATCGAGCGGAGCAACGCCCAGTTGTGCTCCGCCCGCTTTGCAAACCCCAGGCCCGGGTCCACAATCACCCGACCCGGATCCACTCCTGCAGCAGCCAGGGTAGCCAGTCGAGCACCGAGTTCATCCGTCACA
>ERZ888423.388-NODE-388-length-45640-cov-12.298826_pt1 | contig 45640 bp, 41 predicted proteins | sample MGYA00520523_ERZ888423 | MGnify/ENA primary metagenome ERZ888423 (study PRJEB32303, sample SAMEA104408611) | aquatic metagenome | biome: Brackish water; feature: Pelagic; material: water | place: Baltic Sea | collected 2014-06-08T10:24:00 | depth 30,27 m ... | reverse complement strand
GCTTTTTTCCAAATTTCATAACCACTCTCACCTGTTTGCTTTTCTATGCGCTCTAATGCATCATAAAAAATGGCAAAGGCAGTGCTTTTCTTGCCCTGCCACATCAGGTTATTGACAAATTGCGTCACCAGCGGATCGTTGAATTTGGTGTCCGGGTGGATGACGTGCTTTTTCGGTTTATCCTTTCTCATTGATTCTTCTTTGCTATCGGTTATTACTTAGCGGCAGCTTTTGGACGCTTGGTTCCGTATTTGGAACGGCTTTGGGTCCGGTTATTCACACCCGCAGTATCTAATGCACCGCGAACGATGTGATAACGCACCCCTGGCAGATCTTTCACACGACCACCTCTGATCAGAACGATAGAGTGTTCCTGGAGGTTGTGACCTTCTCCCGGGATGTAAGCAATGATTTCTGTCTGGTTGGTAAGGCGAACCTTAGCTACTTTACGAAGCGCTGAGTTCGGTTTCTTAGGAGTAGTAGTATACACCCTGGTGCAAACACCGCGGCGCTGAGGACAACGGTCCAAAGCCCTTGACTTGCTGGCGTAATTTACGGTCTCCCTTCCTTTGCGTACCAATTGCTGAATTGTAGGCATATCTGGTCTTTACTTAATACTTTACATTCTGTTGGAGGCTGCTGTGAATCGAGGGAGAGAGTGCCGAAGAGAGATCCACAATACAAAGGTGCGCATAGCCTACCCGGCTTTCCGGGTGTCATGCAGGTCTAGTATTGTGAACATTATCGGGGTCCACGCCCTTAATTTACCTGCCGCCTGTTAAAAACGGACTGCAAAGGTAATCAAGGATTTGATATCCACAAAGGAGTGCACATAAATTTTTTACCTAATTACGCCTTTGCGCCGGCCGTTATCTCTGACGGTCTCAAATATCCCCCGAAATAGCTCCTGAGCTTCGCTGGAAATAGATTTCCTATCTTTGAAGCACGACTTTTTAACCGTATTATACCTATATTATGAAATACCTCCCTATACCTTCTGCCTTATTTGTCCGCAACAGGCATGAGTTTGCCAAGCAATTGAAGCCCAGATCCATGGCCATTTTTCATAGCAATGACGAAATGCCCTCGAATGCCGACCAATTCCACCCCTTTCAACAAAACAGCGATTTGCTCTATCTGAGTGGCATCGATCAGGAGGAAACCATCCTGTTAATATATCCCGATTGCCCCAATCCCAAGTACCGGGAAGCGCTTTTCCTGAAAAAAACCAATGAGCATATCGCCATTTGGGAAGGCCACAAATACACGGAATCAGAAGCTAGAGAGGCCAGCGGCATACCCACTATCCACTGGAAGGAAGATTTTGACGGCATTTTCAATATGCTGATGCATCATGCGGAAAACCTTTACCTCAACAGCAATGAAAACGACAGGGCCAGTATCACTGTAGAAACCCGTGAAATGCGTTTTGCCCGCAAAATACGGAAGTCCTACCCCATGCACAACATGGAAAGATCGGCACCCATCATGGCCCGACTACGCGTCAGCAAGACCCGTTGGGAACGTGAATTAATGGGAATTGCCTGCGATATCACCAAAAAAGCCTACCTGAGAGTGCTGCAGAACATTCGGCCGGGTATGATGGAATTTGAAGTGGAAGCGGATATCACCCACGAATTCCTGCGCAACAGAGCCAGCGGTCACGCCTACAGCCCCATCATTGCGAGCGGAGCCAACGCCTGCGTACTCCACTATGTAGATAACAACCAGGAATGTAAGGACGGCGACCTGATACTTATGGACTTTGGAGCACGATATGGCAACTATTGCGCCGATTTGACACGCACCATTCCGGTGAATGGCCGGTTTACGGACCGTCAGAAGGAGGTGTACAACGCCTGCCTGAACGTTCAGAAAGAAGCCTTGGGTATGATTCAGGCAGGTATGATACTGAAAGAGTACAATGCTGAAGTGGGCAAGGTTATGGAGAGTGAATTGAAGCGTATTAAATTGATTTCGGAGACAGATATACGGCAGCAGGACCCCGAATGGCCGGCCTATAAAAAGTATTTCATGCATGGTACAGGACATTTCCTGGGGCTCGATGTACATGATATCGGCAACCACTACGAACCTGTTCCTGTGGGTGCTGCCATGACCTGCGAACCCGGCATTTACATCAGAGAGGAGGGCATTGGTATCAGGATTGAAAACGATGTGGTCATTACAGATCAGGGACTTTTTGATTTTATGGCCGATTTCCCCCGCGAAGTGTCCGATATTGAAGATGCTATGAACAGTAAGTCCTGACCATCCGCCGATGAAACTCCTGCGCAACCTGCCTAACCTGCTTACCCTGCTGAATTTACTGCTGGGTTGCTGGGCTATAGTCTACATCTATTACGATCACCTGCTGATTATGGATGCCCAGCGAAATGTCTATGTAGACATGGGCAGGATGCAAACGGCAGCGCTTTTCGTCATGGTAGCGGCTGTCATCGACTTTTTGGACGGATTCGTAGCACGATTGCTGCGCGCCCAAAGCGCCATCGGTCAACAACTGGACTCCCTTGCGGACATGGTTACTTTCGGCCTGGTTCCGGGATTGATCATGTACCAGTTGATTGCCCGATCCTACTACGTTTCAGCAGAAGCTTTCGATTATCCCATTTTGTATTATTCAGCCGGCTTTTTTCTGACATTATGTGCTGCCTGGCGACTCGCGAGATTTAATACAGAGCAGGCATCCACCACCTTTAAGGGGCTGCCAACTCCGGCGATGGCCATTTTTGTGATAGCGCTGCCGCTTATCATTCAAAACGACGAATGGGGCGCTGCTGCATGGCTATCTGGAAAATGGGTGCTGATGGGAATTGCCTTTGCATTGGGCTGGCTCATGACCAGCAGGATTCCCATGATCAGTCTGAAACTTCATGGATTCAGCTATAGCGCCAACAAATGGTCCTATCTGCTTATCGGCATATCGGTCCTGACATTCATAATTGCTGTTTCATTGTTCCAACTTACCTTTGCAGCCATACCATTGGTTATATTGGTATACATTATCCTTTCCATCATCAAAAACCTCATAGAAAATGGCATTTAGAGCCGAAATCAATATCATGCCGCTGAAAGAACTGCTGGATCCCAAGGGAAAAGCAGTGGCGAATAACATGAAAAGTCTGAATCTGGGATCTATCAAAGATGTTCGCATAGGCAAGCACATTCATCTGGAAATTCAGGCTGCCACTAATGAAGAAGCGCGCGAACTGACAGATGCTGCCTGCAAAAAACTGCTGGCCAATCCGATTATGGAATCCTATTCTTTCGAGGTGTTTGAGATTTGAGCAAACTCTTCATTGTTCCTACTCCCATCGGCAATTTAGCCGATATTACCTTTCGGGCTATCGAGGTTCTAAAGTCGGTTGATATTATACTGGCAGAAGATACACGAACCTCCGGTAAGCTGTTGAAAGCTTATGATATTACCACCCGCATGAGGGCTTTCCATGCTTTCAACGAACACCAGCAAGTGCAACATATAGTAGCAGAAATCGCTGCAGGGAAAACCATGGCCCTCATTACCGATGCAGGAACTCCTGCGATTTCCGATCCCGGATTTCTCTTAACCCGCGCCTGCATATCAGCAGGAGTAGCCATTGAAACATTACCCGGAGCTACGGCATTTGTGCCTGCCCTGGTCAATTCAGGGCTTCCTGTGCAGGAGTTTACCTATATCGGTTTTCTACCGGTCAAAAAAGGACGCGCTACGCGCTTACAACAGTTGGTACATGAACCCCGCACTATCGTTTTATACGAATCGCCCCACAGGATCATAAAAACCCTGCAGCAACTCCATCTGCATCTGGGTGACAGATTGTGTTCTGTGTCGCGCGAGATTTCTAAAAAATTTGAAGAGACCAAACGTGGCACCCTTAGCGAGCTGATTGTCTGGTTTCAGGAACATCCTCCCAAAGGAGAATTTGTTATGGTGGTGGCTGCAGCTGACTATAAGCACGGACAAGACGATAAAGACATCGAAGCGTAAAGGTCTAATCAATTATTTTCCCCGGATTAAGGATACCGGTGGGGTCAAAGACTTTTTTGATTTTTCGGAAAAGGTCTAACTGTATCTCGTTAAAGGCAATATCCATATATCCTTTCTGCACCAGGCCAATACCATGTTCGGCAGAAATTGTTCCTCCCAATCGGACGACCTCCTGAAAAAGTTCTCTGATGGCCACCGGCAAGTGCTCGTTCCAAGCCTCTTCAGAAAGTGTACCCTTCACAATATTCACATGCAAATTGCCATCGCCCGCATGTCCGTAGCAATAGCTTTCAAACCCAAACCTGCTGCCAATTTCCTTTACTTTTTTCAAAAGATTTGGTAGGGAAGCCCTTGGTACCACCGTATCTTCTTCCTTATAGGCAGAGTAGCGCTTAACAGCCTCCCCTGCTTTGCGGCGAATACTCCATAGCGTCGCTTTCTCAGCAGCACTTTCTGCCATCATGATTTCTCCGGCACCAAATGTCTCTACCAACGCAGCGATGGTGGTACAGTCCTCCATCAACAGCGTTTCATTATTGCCATCCACTTCCACAAAAAGAAAAGCCTCTGCTTCCGGGTCGTATTGAATACGCAAATCCTCTTCGTACCGGAGCACCAGATCAAATGCCGACTTTTCCATGAACTCCATAGCGCTGGGGATAATTCCGGCTCTGAATACGGCACTTACGGCAGCGCAGGCATTTACCGCATTCGAAAAAGGAATCAGCAGCAACTTATCCATGGCGGGAAGAGGCAATAATCGCAGCACTATTTTGGTAACCACTCCCAGTGTACCTTCACTTCCCACTATTAGTTGCGTGAGGTTATACCCTGTGGCATTTTTCAATACATTGGCACCTGTCCATATGATAGAACCATCTGCCATTACCACTTCCAGGTTGAGTACATAATCCTTTACTACGCCGTATTTTACTGCCTTGGGACCACCAGAGTTTTCCGCTACATTTCCTCCAATAAAGCAGGAACCCTTACTGGCAGGGTCAGGTGGATAGAACAATCCTTTTTCAGCCAGTGTATCCTGCAAGGTCTGTGTTATGACCCCGGGCTCTACAGTTACCTGCAGATTGCGCTCATCTATTTCAATGATAGAGTTAAACCGTTCCATACTCAGGGCGATTCCACCACAGACCGGCAATGCGCCGCCGCTCAGGCCCGTCCGCGCTCCCATAGGTGTTACAGGTATATGAGCCTTCTGCGCCAGTACGAGAATAGCAGCGACCTCTTCCGCCATCCGGGGCTTTACTACTGCAGCAGGATAGTAGACCAAATCTTCCGTTTCATCATGGCTGTAAGCGTGCAGGTCGTCCTTTTCCTGCATGACATAAGCAGTTCCGATAATGTTTTGAAGCTGAATAATATGCTCTTGCTGGAGTTGATTGAAAGTGTTGATCCCGTTATTCATGACACAGTGATGGCAAAGTAAAGCAATAAGCCAGCGAAATTTAATATTTTTGTAGAGACATCTATTACTTCAGATAAACAATTATTTATTAATGAAAAAGCTATACATTCTATTGTTCGCTGTAGCGATATTGGTATTTTCCGCCATAGAGGTACAGGCACAAGCCAAGAAATATCCATTGTTCGAGCATTTTACCCAGGCCTCTTGTGGTCCTTGTGCGACACTGAATCCATTTTTTCAGGCTGTGTACGAAAACAATGTCACGAATACTCATCATGTGGCATACCACACTTACTGGCCCGGAACGGATCCTATGTACGACTATAATCCTTCAGATATAGATCCAATAATCAGTTACTATAGCGTATCCGGAGTGCCAACAATGGTAATGGATGGAGATGTTATTGGCAGTCCATCAGCCGTTTCGCAGGGATTAATTGATGATGCAGCCGCACCAGGTAGCCCCATACGGATTATTGTTACTGAATCTACTGTTGGAAGCACCAGAAACGTCAACGTTGAGGTACAAACCGTAGGCACAGTTCCCGCAGGAAGTTATCGCCTGAAAGCGGCCGTAGTTGAGCGACTGATTGAGTATGGTTCTCCTCCGGGTTCCAACGGTGAGACTGAGTTTCCGAATGTCTTTCGTCAGGTACTCACAGCTACTACAGCAGGAGACGTGATTACGCTGGCAGCAATTGGCGAATCAGTGAGCTTCGATTATAGCTATGACTTAGATGATGTTTGGGTAGAAGATGAAATTTATGTTTTAGCGTGGGTGCAACAAACTGTTACTAAAGAAATCCTCAACTCAGGAGCTACAGGTGACCCGAAACTGGAATATGTAAATACTTCTGAAAACATCTTTACCAATGCAGGCGGGACCTTTAACTCCAGCGTAATGAATGTGGGCGATGCCGGTGAGTCATTTACCATTTCGTTTGTAGCCAATCAACCGGCAGACTGGACTGCATCTTATAGCTATGCAGGTAATACCTATACCGGTGATCACACTGCAACATTGTCCGGTGGCGGCGTGGAAGAGATAACACTTTCCGTCTCCACAGGCACAAGCGTGGGTGTTGGCGAATATATCATCACCATCAGCTCCGATGATCCTAATGTCAACCCTATGGTTGCCCGTTATTACACCATCTCAGGTGTTACCGATTTAATTGTAAACAATGTGGAGCCATGGGGCGATGGCTCGGCTTATGATACTTATGATTTTGAGCCGCTTTATGTTTCCGGTCTGGAACATGCCGGCAATACCACCTTTGGTGTTTGCGGTGACAATGTATTTGCTGCAGGTATGAAAGGCGATGCATTGGCTGATGTGAAGAACATCTATTTCAATGTGGCATGGACCTTCCCCGCGCTTACCAAAGACGATTTGCGCAATTACATCAAAGACTTCCTGGATGCAGGCGGCAACCTGTTCATTTCCGGTCAGGATATTGGATGGGAAGTAGATTACTTTCGTGACAATGGCCTTCCTGCGGCGAATACTTTCTTTGAAAACTATTTGCACGCTGAATTCGTAAACGATGCAGCTACAGGAGCATCCACATTCACAGCTGTTACTGACGACGCCTGGTTTGGAACAGTTGCCACATCAGACATCAGCAAGCCTTACGGAACAACCTATTATTATCCTGATCAGGTAGATGTGATAGATGCCGATGGATTTGCCATCTTCACTTACAACGACTCTCCTACCAAAATTGGAGGTGTTCGTTCTGAAACCGACACCTATAAGACAGTGTTTCTTGGAATTGGAATTGAAATGATTGAGGATGATGCTATTCGCGATGAAGTAGTAAAACTCAGTCACGACTATTTCTACGGCTCGCTGAATGGCATTGATTTTGATAATGCTATGCAGGCACTGTTAGGTAATATGGCTCCGAACCCTGCCAGCTATACCACCCAGTTGCAATTGAGTAATATGGTGACTTCCGGTATGTTGGTTATCACTGATATGAATGGCAGAATTGTGAAGCAATTACCTGTAGCTGCCGGGACAGAAAATATGACAATTGATATTTCAGATATGGAATCCGGTGCTTATTTGTATCAAATAAATGACGGCGTGCAATACAGCGCAGTCAAGAAATTTAATGTTGTAAAATAAATAGAAATGAAAATTATTTCGACTACCCTCCTGTTATTGAGCAGCACGCTGCTGCTGCAGGCTCAGATGAATATTGAACTTAGCATGGACACGGCATATGCTTATGGTGATCCTTCAGAAATCCATAAAGCAGAAATTACCGTTACCAATGTTGGTCCGGAAGCGCAGGAGATGACATGGATGCGCATAAAGAATGATATACCGGCCGACTGGGAAACATCCGTTTGTGATCCCAATTTGTGCTGGGCTCCTTTTGCCTCCACTCCTGGTTACGGTTGGAATCAGGGTGCCGGTGATGAAATTACATTTTTCGTTCAGTTCGATGGTCGCAATCTGCCGGACGGCCCTGCTGTTGCAGGCAATGGCGTGGTAGATGTGATGATTTACAGCATTGAAGATAGCTCCAACTACCATGCAAGAGGTGTTTTTATTGGTGATTTACAATCCGGGTTAAGCTTTTTCAGCCCAAGCATGGATAATGTATTTGAGGTATATCCCAATCCGGCTATCAACGAAATAACCATCATGGGATCTGCCCATTCAGGTGTTAAGGAAATTGTGATAGTCAATATCGTAGGTAAAGTCGTTAAAATGCAACCCTGGTTAACTGGTGATGGCACATTAACCTTACCAGTTGACGAGTTACCTGAAGGTATCTATTTTGTTCAGTTTGTCGGTCAGGACCGCATACTCTCTACAAAAAAGATATCCATCAGTAGATAATACTGCACTCATTCGCACTTAAAAAACCCTCCTTCGTGAGGGTTTTTTAATTTACGTGCTTCCGGTTGCATTTGCAGTTCTATATGTATTTTTGGCACTATGCCTCATTATCATGCAAATGGCAAATTACTGATCTCAGGCGAGTACCTGGTTATGAATGGTGCTCTGGCGCTGGCCATCCCCTGCAGCAAAGGACAAAGCCTGCTCGTAGAGGAAGGGAAAGATGCTGCACAGCTCCATTGGACCAGCCTTCTGGTAGACGGCAACCCGTGGATATCAACTGAAATCAACCCTGAAGAGCTATTGCATGCGGCAAAAAGCCAAGACAGCGATCTGATAAAAGTGCTTAAGGCTGCAGTCAGGTTACGACCCGATTTTATGGAACAACTGAGGGGTAAGGCTGCAACAACGCAGCTGGAGTTTAGCCCGGACTGGGGCCTGGGTTCCAGTTCCACTCTGGTAAGTTTAATTGCTCAATGGTCGGGTGCTGATGCCATGGAAATCAATCGCATGGTGTTTGGCGGTTCGGGCTACGATATTGCATGCGCCAAGTCCTGGATGCCCATTTTTTACAGATTGGATGAGGAAGGTCCTGTATTCGATACGGTTCACTTCACACCACCGCATGCTGCGCAGCTTATGCTGGTGCACCTAGGCGTCAAACAAAGTTCGCGGGAAGCTGTCGCCTCTTTTCAAATGGATAGTAAGCAATTCAGGGAAGAAACTGAGATCATTTCTGAGATCAGCGAAGCCCTGTTGTTCTGCGATGATTTCCCCGACTTTTTAACCCTGCTGGATGAACATGAACAGGTTATGCAATACGTCCTGCAAACTGAAAGGGTGCAAACACGGTTGTTTAACGAATTTCCGGGAGTAGTAAAATCGCTTGGTGCCTGGGGGGGTGACTTTGTACTGGCCGGAGCGGACATGGATCCTGCAGCTATTCGTTCCTATTTTGAGGAACGCGGTTACACTACCATCATTCCCTATGAAGAAATGGTATTATTAAAGAAACCTTCCCGAAAAAATAAGCGCATATGATGGAAGTCACATGGAAAAGTCCATCCAATATTGCATTGATTAAGTACTGGGGAAAGTATGGTACTCAGCTCCCCCGCAATCCCAGTCTTTCACTAACCCTGGAAGAAGCCTTTACCAGAACAACTGTTGCCATCGAGAAAAAGCGTTCCAGAAAGCCCAGTTGCACATTGCTGCTGGATGGTCAACCGCAACCGGCGTTTGAAGCAAAAGTGCTTACCTACCTGCAGACCATTGCGGGAGAAATGCCGCTAATTAAGAGCCATCATTTGAGCATTCAGACGCATAACAGTTTCCCTCATTCGTCTGGCATAGCCTCGAGTGCCTCGGCTATGAGCGCCCTGGCTATGTGCCTTTGCAGTCTGCATCTTATGAACGGTGGAAAGGCTCCGGAAAATGTTTATTCATGGGCTTCTCACCTTGCCCGGCTCGGATCGGGCAGTGCGGCGCGTTCTATATTTCCCGGTATGAGTTTATGGGGGAAAGCAACGGGCATACTGGAATCATCTAATAAGTACGCCATTGGATATCCTACTAATTATCATATGAATTTCAATGATATACAGGATACCATATTGTTGGTCAGTAAAAAGGAAAAAGCTGTATCCAGCAGGGCGGGGCATGCGTTGATGCAAAACCACCCCATGGCGCGCCAACGTTTTAAAAACGCCAAAGTCAGATTAGACCAACTCCTGGTAGTGCTTGAAAAAGGCGACTGGAATGCGTTCATCGAGCTTGTGGAGGCTGAGGCTCTGGAGTTGCATGCATTGATGATGACATCGCACCCCTCCTATTTACTTATGCGTCCGGAGACCCTTGCTATCATAGAAAAAATAAGGGCTTTTCGGGAGAAGACACAATTGCCGGTATGTTTTACTTTAGATGCCGGTCCGAATGTACATGTGCTTTATCCTTATTACGAAAAACGGAAGGTTCGTAATTTTATTCAGAAAGAACTCCTTCCCTATTGTGAAGATCAGGTACCTATTTATGATCACATGGGAAGGGGACCAATACAGGAATTATCATGATACCCAGTAATAAATATCCAGCTAAACTGATCTTGTTTGGCGAATACGGTGTGTTGAAAGGAGGAATAGGGCTGGCGTTGCCTTATCATGCATGCCATGCCTGGTGGTCAGACAAGACACCACACGGCACCTCAGCTGTTCCGGGTGACATCATGCGAAAATTGCAACAGTGGTGTGCAGAAAAACCCGAGCTGAATGCTTTTATTGATGTTGCCGCATTTCTGCAAGCGCTCAATAAAGGCGAAGAGCTGGTAACCGACATACCGATGGGCTATGGCCTCGGCAGTTCAGGAGCAGTAGTGGCTGCTATTTACGATAGGTTTAAGAAAAAGACAGTTGCAGACTTAGACCTTTTAAAACAACTACTGGGGGGAATGGAATCCGTTTTTCACGGCAAAAGCTCAGGTCTTGATCCGCTTGTGAGTTATCTGAATAAAGCCGTGCTGATCAGTGAAGGGAAAACAGAAACGCAACCTGTTCGCAACCCATTAAAATTTGAACTTTATAATACGGAAATAAGTCGCTCTACATCGCATCTGGTGGAGACATTCATGGAGCGCATGAAAGATGACGCCTATCGGAAATTGATAATGGATACCTATATTCCACTCAGCAACGAATGCATAGCTCTCTGGTTGGAAGGAAACCGCCAGGCTCTACTGCCGAAGCTTCATTCACTTTCAGCCTTTCAACTGGAATATTTCAATTTTGCCATTCCCAGCCATATCAGGAAGGAATGGGAAAACAGCCTGAACGGCGGGGCGCACATTTTCAAACTTTGCGGAGCAGGCGGAGGTGGTTATATGCTCAACTTCCCTAAAGATCAGTAAGCACTATCTCAAAATAAACTGGCAGGTGGTCGCTGTAGCCACCGTAGTAGTTGGAGCCACCATACGTCCGATTGGGCGTTGGGCCATACTTGGTGTTATTGTACATCTGGAAATCGTTCCTGATGAATCGCACTTTTCTCTTATCAGCCTGCAGCCGGCTATTACCGGTCAGCAAACACTCACTTACAATCATTTGATCCAAGGCCTGCCAATTTCCTTTGTAATTATAAGAGCCGTCATTGGTCTTTTGAAATTCAGCTACCAGATTGACCAGAGACTCATCTGCAAAATTTTCCTGATGCGTAGCAGCGCTTAAAGTAATCATCAAACTTTCATCAAAAGGGCTGTCATTGAAATCTCCCATAGCAATGATGACCGGATCATCATATTTGTTGTTCAGAGAATCTATCTGGCGCTTTAGCACTGATGCAGCTTTAATCCGGCGAGGTCTTGTTACCTCCTCCCCTTCGTAGCGGGAAGGCCAGTGATTGACAAATACATGGACCAATGTTTGGGACTTGTCGGCTTTAAAAACGCCACTTACATATAGAATATCTCTTGTCGCCCCTCCACCTTCCATACTCAGATCTACCTGAACGGGGAAAGCATCTTTCACCTCAAACCGATCCTTGCGGTAAAGCAGAGCACAGTCGATGCCTCTTGCATCGGGCGAATCGAACTGAGCGATACCATAATTTCCAGCCTGTAATTCTTGCCGGCCAATCAGATCTTCCAGTACTTTTCTATTTTCAATTTCGCACAAACCTATCAGTACGGGAAGGTCCTGCCCCGCAGTCACCAACACCTCGGCTATATGCTGCAACTTGGTAAGGTACTTTTCAGTGTTCCACGCTTTTTCTGACCCGGGCGTGAATTCATCATCCAACTTTAACGGGTTGTCGATGGTATCCATCAAATTCTCTACGTTGTAAAATGCCACACCAGCGCGGTCTACACTCTGTGATTTGCACGATGTTACAGACAGCAATAATACACAAGCGATAATTCCCGATTTCATGCTTCCTATTTAAATGTTCAACGCTCTGTTTTCTGTTGCTGCGAGACACGCTTCCTTGAATGCTTCTGTATAGGTAGGATGTGCATGACTCATTCTGCTGATATCTTCAGCACTGGCCTTGAATTCCATAGCTACTACGGCCTCTGCAATCATATCGGCTGTACGTGGACCAATCATGTGAACGCCTACTATCTCATCCGTTGCAGCGTCTGCCAGAACCTTTACAAAACCATCGGTGTTCATACTGGCCCTGGCTCTTCCACTAGCTGAGAAAGGAAACTTCCCTGACTTATAGCTGACACCCTGCTCTTTCAGTTGTTGCTCGGAGTATCCCACACTGGCAACTTCCGGCCAGGTATACACCACCCCAGGTATTAGTAAATAATTGATATGTGGTTTTTGTCCGGCTATTACTTCAGCCACAAAAACACCTTCTTCTTCTGCCTTGTGTGCCAGCATGGCACCCTCTATCACATCGCCGATTGCGTATACATTACCAACTTTGGTTTGCAGGTGTTCATTTACTGGAATCTGTCCACGCTCATTCATCTCAATACCTATATTTTCCAGGCCCAAACCATCCGTATAAGGCTTTCTTCCCACAGCAACCAGACAGTACTCCGCTTTTATCTCAACTGCTTCTTCTTTCTTATTGGTAGCGTGAAGTGTCACTTGTTTGGCTGTTGCTTTTACATCAGTCACTTTTGTACTTAAGTGAAACTCTACACCTATTTTCTTCATAGACCGCATCAGGTCTTTACCCAAATCCTTATCCATGGTAGGTATCAGGCTATCCATATACTCCACGATATGCACCTTGGTTCCCAACCTTGCATAGACAGACCCCAGTTCACAGCCAATAATACCACCTCCGATTACCACCATAGAAGCAGGTAGCTTTTCCAGAGAGAGTGCTTCGGTAGAAGTGATAATGCGTTTCTTGTCGATTTTGATAAAGCCGGGGGCAGCTGGCTTGGAGCCGGTAGCGATAATTACCTTCTCTGCCTTCAATGTCTCCTCCTTCCCATCCGCGTTTTTAACGATAACGGTAGTGCTATCTTTAAAAGATCCATGACCGGTGAAGACATCGATTTTGTTCTTCTTCATCAGGTATTGAATCCCTTCCGTTGTTTGCTTCACCACACCAGCTTTCCGCTGAATCATTTGTGGGAAATCGATAGTGAGTTTACCCACACCAATTCCGTGTTCACCGAAATGAGCACTGGCATTGTAATAGTGTTCGCTGGAATCGAGCAATGCTTTCGATGGTATGCAGCCTACATTCAGACAGGTACCACCCAAGGAATTGTACTTTTCAATGATGGCAGTTTTCATACCCAACTGCGCACAACGGATGGCCGCGATATATCCTCCGGGGCCGGATCCGATTACAACAACCTGATAAGTATTCATTTATTTATTATATATTTTGGATATTACATATCCAGTAACAAGTCAATCGGATCTGTACCAAAGAGCATATGCTCTGGTTTCTCCAGCTGCTCCTTCACCTTCACCAGAAAGCTGACAGACTCTTTGCCATCTATAATGCGATGGTCATAGCTCAACGCGAGGTACATCATGGGGCGAATAACCACTTGCCCATCGATGGCCACCGGCCGGTCTTGAATTTTATGCATACCCATAATAGCACTTTGCGGAGCATTGATAATGGGAGTACTCATCAGCGAGCCAAATACGCCACCATTGGTAATTGTAAATGTTCCTCCTTCCATTTCCTCCAGACCCAGGGTTCCATCTCTTCCTTTAATCGCCAGTTCCTTAATACCGGATTCTATCTGAGCCAGACTTAGACTCTCGGCATTTCTCAGGACAGGCACCACCAGGCCACGGGGCGTAGAAACTGCAATAGATATATCTACATAATTATGATACAACACCTGGTCCTCGTTCCAGTATGCATTTACAGCAGGGAAATCGGCAAGCGCGTTGGTAACAGCCCTGACAAAGAAACTCATGAAGCCGAGTCCTACGCCATGTTTCTTTTCAAACGCAGCTTTGTACTTCGTTCTGATTGCCATAATAGCTGTCATATCTACTTCGTTGAAAGTAGTTAGCATGGCAGTTTCATTCTTCACGGCGACCAGGCGCTTGGCAATGGTTTTGCGCAGCTTGCTGACTTTCTCTTCTTTCTCGTCTCTGCTGAATGACCGCATCATTGCTACTGCATCTTTTGCGCCAACACCAGATTGTATGGCATTCAGAACGTCTGCTTTGGTGATTCTCCCGTCTTTACCGCTGCCTTTAATAGCCTGGAGAGCGACGTTGTTCTCCGCTGCCAGTTTCGCTGCGGCAGGCGAAGGATGTCCGGAAGCATAAGTGGTAGCTGCAGGTTCTTCTTTTGTTTTTTCCTTGGAGGCAGGAGGCGCTTCTTTAGCCGGAGCTTCTTCCACTTTTTCCTCTCCCTGTGGCTTTTCCGGAGCCGGGGCATCTGTGTCGAGATGCGCAATTACATCCCCGATACCCAGGTCTGTACCTTCTTCCACTGCAAATTTTATGATTCCTGATTTTTCGGCAGGGAATTCGAGCGTTGCCTTATCGCTTTCAAACTCGCAGATGCTTTGGTCAATCCATACGTAATCACCATCCTGCACCAGCCATCGGGACAGTGTCACTTCTGTTACAGATTCTCCTACAGCAGGTACTTTCAATTCTATAGCCATGAATAATTAATTTATAGTAAAGGCCTTCTCTACAATAGCCGCCTGTTCAGCCAGGTGGATTTTCATAAATCCGGTGGCGGGCGAAGCAGATGCTTTGCGGGAAATTCTCTTGATGCCTATTTCTCCCAGAATATTATTGATAAAGAACCATGCACCAGCATTCATGGGTTCCTCCTGTACCCAGTACAGGGGAGCATCGGCATATTTGGATAAGATGGCATCCAGTTGCCTTAGCGGGAATGGGTACAACTGTTCCAGTCTGATGATGGCAATGTCTTTGCGCTTTTCTTCCGACTGGTATTTGAGCAGATCGTAATACACCTTACCGGAACAAAGCAGAATGCGTTTAACCTTGGACGGGGTTACGTAATTATCAGGTAGTACTTCTTTAAATGTACCGGATGTTAATTCTTTCAAATCACTGATCACCAATGGATGCCTCAGCAGGCTTTTGGGGCTCATCACCACCAGCGGTCTTCTGAAATCCCATTTCTGCTGCCTTCTGATCAAATGAAAGAAATTAGCAGGCGTAGTCACGTTGGCCACTATCATATTGAACTCTGCGCAGAGCATCAGGTAACGCTCCAGCCTTGCACTGCTGTGCTCTGGTCCCTGACCTTCATAACCATGCGGCAATAGCATGGTCAGACCACTCATCCGCTGCCATTTGCTGAGTCCGGAACTTATAAACTGATCAATAATAGTCTGTGCGCCATTCGAGAAATCGCCGAACTGTGCTTCCCAAATAACCAGTGGTTCCGGTGACGCCAGCGAATATCCGAATTCAAATCCCAGTACAGCAAATTCGGAAAGCAGGGAGTTGTAAATTCTAAACTCTCCTTTGCGCTCCTTGATGGCATTCAATCTGTTGTGCAATACATCCGATTCTTCGTCTCTGATGACGGAGTGGCGATGGCTGAAGGTTCCCCTTTTGACATCTTGTCCACTCAGCCGCACGTCATGCCCTTCCAGCATAAGGGTACCATACGCCAGCAATTCTCCCAGTGCCCAGTCGATTTGACCTTCTGCCAGCATCTTCTTATTGGCTTCAAATAACTTCTGCACCTTGCGAAGGACTTTAAAATCCTTCGGAACAGAAAAGATTCCGTCCTGTACCTGTTGCAACAATTTATCGGAAACGGAAGTGTCAGGAGAACGCTCGAAATCAGCTGGGCTAACAGTTTTTCTCAACTGTCGCCATGCCTGTTCCGGCTCCTGGTATTTATAGGGCAGGTTATTTTGTTTAACGAAATCGAGCCGCTCCTGCAATTCATCCCAGAACTGCTGTTCCAGTTGTTTTGCCAGTTCCTTTTCAATGTCCTTACCCTGCAATAATTTCTGCACGTACACCTCTCTTGGGTTCGGGTGATCGGCGATTAATTTATAGAGATGGGGTTGGGTATACTTCGGATCGTCGCCTTCGTTATGTCCGTATTTCCGATAGCAAAGCATATCGATGAAAACATCTTTCTGAAAAGCCTGCCTGTAAGCAACAGCCATTTCAACGGCATATACAATAGCTTCGACATCATCGCCATTTACATGAATAACCGGTGCCTGCACAGTTGCGGCGTAGGAGGTACAATAATTACCTGTACGTGCATCGTCGAAATCGGTCGTGAAGCCAATTTGGTTATTGATGACAAAATGGATAGTACCACCCACCCTGTAGCCGCTCAGCCCGCTCATCTGCAAAACTTCATAAACGACACCCTGACCTGCCACTGCCGCATCACCGTGAATGGTTACGGGCAATATCCGTGAGTGATCGGTTTCGTACAAAATGTCACCCTTGGCCCTTACAAAACCCTGCAATACCGGGTTAACTGCCTCCAGGTGCGAAGGGTTGGGAGTAAGCTTAAGATGTACCGGCTTGCCTGCCCTTGTATTGACAATACTGGAGTAGCCCAGATGGTACTTAACGTCGCCATCACCCATAGTCAGGTCGGGAACGATATTACCTTCGAACTCATTAAAAATGTGCTCGTAGGTTTTGCCCATGATGTTGGCTAACACATTAAGGCGCCCTCTGTGGGCCATGCCAAAAACGAATTCTTCGACACCCAATTCGCTGCCCTTATTGATAATGGCATCCAGAGCAGGTATCGTATTCTCTCCACCTTCGAGGGAAAACCGTTTCTGGCCGATATATTTCTTGTCGAGGAATTGCTCGAATACTACAGTGTGGTTGAGCTTATCGAGAATATGCTTTTTCTTATCTGCAGAAAAATCGATGTGGTCTTTTCCTCCTTCAATTCTGCTTCTCCACCATTCCTTTTCAATGGGATCAATGATGTAATCATATTCGAAGCCCATGGAAGAACAATAGACTTTCTGCAACCAGTCAATGATCTTTCCCAGTGTCGCATCGGGCATACCGATGAACTTGCCGGCATAGAATTTTCTGTCCAGGTCCTTTTCAGTGAATCCCAGTTCCTGCAGGGAAAGTTGTGCATTGCGATTCTTTCTGGGCCTGATGGGATTGGTATCAGCAATCAGATGGCCCTTTTCCCTAAAAGCGAGAATCAGGTTGTACACCTTGAATTCATCCGCATCCAGATGGGTGCTGCCATTAGAAGAGAAATCGGTTTGGGCAAAATCAAACCCGGCAAAAAACTTCCCCCATTCCTCATCGACCGATTGTGGGTCTTTGGCATAAGACCTGTACAACGAATCGATATAGGCGGGATCTGCGTTAGCGATGTAGGAGAATTTATCCATTCCACACGTATTCAGGGTGCAAATATCGTTAGTTTTTAGTGCTTTCAGCCATATTCCGGCTAATATTTGGATATTTGAGTGATATTCTTTGAGTAACAGCAAACTTGTCTGAGGGTTCCAAGCATTTGCGCTTCGAACCGGTCAAAAACTTAGGGCGAATGGATAAAAGCGAAAAGCAGCAAGCACTGGTAGTTATGGTGAAAAATCCCGTTGCCGGGAAAGTGAAAACACGCCTTGCTGCCAGCGTGGGAGATGAAAAAGCACTTACGGTGTACAAGGCATTGTTGGCCCACACGGCATCTGTGGCTGCAGCGACAAATGCTGTGCGATATATTTTTTACAGCGATCTCATTGAGCGGAACGACACATTTAGCGACACAGACTTTCGAAAATATGTGCAATGTGACGGTGACCTGGGTGTGCGCATGGATTACGCAGTATCCATCCCGTTTAAAAATGAATTCAAAAAGGTGGTCATCATTGGTGCCGATTGCCCTTCGCTTTCAGCGGCTCACATCCAGCAGGCTTTTGATGCCCTCGATAGCCACGATTTTGTCATTGGGCCGGCTACCGACGGCGGCTACTATCTGCTGGGTATGAAAAAGTGGAATCGCTGGGTTTTCGCATCTATGCCCTGGAGCTCGCCGGAACTATTGGCAGCGACTCAGGCACTTTTCGAGAGCAAAGGTGTGGCCTGGAAAGCACTGCCGGAGCTGACAGACATCGACACGCTCGAGGACCTGCAACATAGCAACCTTTCAGCAATCATATAAAATCAGGTAATTTCGTTTTCTACCAACTATGCAACAATCCTGGTTTACATACCGCAACTTTTTAACACTGCTGGCCATAGGCTTTGCAGTTTGGTTTATCTGGAATTTCTACATCCTTATTGCCTATTTCTTTATTGCAGGTATCGTATCATTGTTGGGCAGGCCTGTAGTGGAATTCATGGACAATATTCAATGGCGACGCTTCAAAATTCCACGATGGGTTTCTGCCCTCGTTGCTATGCTGGTTATTGTTGCCGTAATTGGTGGCATGATGGCTGTTTTTATTCCTTTGCTGGAAGAACAGGCAGAAATTATCAGCTCTGTGGACTTTGTGCAGGTTGCCAATCGGCTGGAAGAGCCATTGGTTCGCCTGGAACGCTTCCTTATTGACATGGAAGGGAGCAGCGAAAAGGTAACGCTGGAAGGATTTATCAGCAGTAAACTGGAATCGCTGGTCAGCGTGACTTCGCTTACTTCCATTGTGAACGGCATACTCGGGAGTCTGGGCAGTATCGCTGTCGGCATTTTTTCCATTGTTTTTATCTCTTTCTTTTTTCTGCGGGATGAAAAGCTGCTTTATCAGATTATTATGGTGTTAACTCCTACCCGATGGGAGGAGAACGTGCAGCATATTCTCAGCGGCAGCAAAAAAACACTTACGCGCTACTTTGGTGGTATATTGATTCAGTCGACCGTGGTGACTGTCCTCATTACCGTCGGTTTGTGGATCATGGGTTTCCAGTATGCCCTACTGATAGGTTTCTTCTGTGGCATTGTCAATATCATTCCCTACCTGGGACCGATTATCGGCACCTTGTTCGCCCTGCTGATAACGATTACCACTACGCTCAACAGCACTCCTGATGCCGACATTGGCCTTATAGCCATACAACTGGTAGCCCTGATACAAGGGGTGCAACTGTTCGATAATTATGTATCACAACCCTATATCTTTTCGAAGCGCATGAAAGCGCATCCCCTCGAAATATTTTTTATTGTGCTGGTTTTCGGCAGTCTTGCCGGGATAGCAGGAATGATTATGGCGGTGCCGGTTTATTCGTTTCTCCGCCTGGTTGCCCGAGAGTTTTTCAGCGAATTTAAAATCGTTCGAAAGATGACTGAAAACCTGGAACAATAATTCCAGCCACCCTGCTTTTTGCATACATAATTGTATTCCATTTTTAATATGGCATTCACCCGTCAATTCACGGAACTTAATTAAAACTCTATGGATTCTATTGTAAGTTTACTTGAAGAAACCACTACGCATGCATTATGTAATTATAGGTAATGGCATCACCGGTATAACTGCCGCCAGAACCATTCGCAAGAACAGCGACCATGATATTACGGTCATTTCAGGAGAAACAGACCACTTCTTTTCGCGCACTGCGCTTATGTACATCTACATGGGGCACATGCGTTACAAAGACACTAAGCCCTACGAAGATTGGTTCTGGCAAAAGAACAAGATAGCGTTGAAGCGCGCCTGGGTGGAACAAATAGATTCCGATAACAAGTCTCTACGATTAAGCGATGACAGCACTATTACATATGATAAATTATTGATTGCATCTGGTTCTGTGCCTAACAAGTACGGATGGCCCGGACAAGATCTGGATGGCGTTCAAGGATTGTACAGTTATCAGGATCTGGAAATGCTAGAAAAAAATACGGCCAATGGGATTGAGCGTGCTGTGATAGTAGGCGGCGGATTGATAGGCATTGAGCTGGCGGAGATGCTACACTCCCGACACTATTCTGTTACATTGCTGGTACGTGAATCCAAATACTGGAACAATGTGCTGCCTGATCAGGAGTCGGATATGATTTCGCGACATTTTATGGAGCACGGATTCGATTTGCGTCTGGGTAGTGAACTGAAAGAAATTCTGGACGACGGACAAGGAAAAGTACGCGGCGTAATTACTGCTTCGGGTGAAGAAATACCCTGCCAGCTCGTGGGTTTAACTGCAGGTGTAAGTCCCAATATCGGGTGGCTTGCAGGAAGTGGTATAGCCACGCAAAGGGGTATCCTGGTCGACCATCACCAGCGCACCAATGTGGAAGATATTTATGCTGCCGGTGATTGTGCTCAGTTTCACCAGGCCCTTCCCGACAGGCGTCCGGTGGAACAAGTATGGTATACCGGCAAGATCCAGGGTGAGAATGCTGCCATGAATATGCTGGGAAGGCAGCAGGCATATGCGCCGGGCTATTGGTTCAACAGTGCTAAATTTCTGGATATTGAATACCAGACGTATGGCATGGTTATGCCGCAGCTCAGAGAGGGAGAACAGGATTTTTACTGGGAAGACAAAGGTGGTAAAAAATGTATCCATCTGGTTTATAGAGCAAGCGATCGCCTTTTCATCGGCATCAATACATTTGGTATCCGCATGCGGCATACTGTTTTCAATAAGTGGCTCAAAGACCGTCAAACCGTCGATCATGTTTTACAGTATATTGCTGCTGCTGCCTTTGATCCGGAATTCTTTACCAATTTTCAGCCAGACTTCCTGGAAGCATGGAATAATGCGCATCCATCCTATGCTGTTAAGCCTGCCAAAAAGAAGAACCTACTCCAGTTAATTTTCAACAATTAAGCATATGAATAATTCAGATATAAGTATGTCACTGGCCAATCCCCATCCGGCCAACTACAACACATTGCAAAAAATAGGTTTAGCGGTAATCGCTTTGGGAGTATTATCGCTCGCGCTTGCCTGGGTTGGTATTGGAAGCCATCAGGCGTTGTTGCTCCTGCTGTCAACTTTGCTGGGTTTGGGCATCGGTGGATTGATATTTTTTTACGGCACCTATGGACACCTACCGGAAGGGATTAAAAATAACCGGGCTTTCTTCAGTTCCATTTCTTCCAGAGGTGCCCTGGGCTGGATGCTGGGAATCGTGCTCACCGGGTTTTATGTCAGTCTGTATTTTTTCCCTGAGTATATGTCGGGATTAACCAACATGTTTGAACCCCTGAGTCAGGCGCTGAGAGGAACTCCTTCCAGCCAATGGTTTGTTTATGGTACATTCTATACTGTTGCCGTACTGGTAATGGGCATTAAGTTCATTATGAAATACCGGCACAGCCGCTATCAGGTGCTTCGCACCATATCTGTTTCTTTCTTTCAATTGATATTTGCCTGGCTATTGCCGGCCATTATGGTAAGGCTGTACAATTATGAGCCCTATCTCACTTATTTCTGGCCGCTCGACTATGATGCTATTTTTCCCTCCAATATCAAATACATTCTTTCGAATGGCAGGCTAGGACAATTTGTAGTTGTCTGGGGGCTTGTATTGACATTTATCGGCACGCCGGTACTGACTTATTTTTTCGGGAAGCGCTGGTATTGCAGCTGGGTTTGTGGTTGCGGCGGTTTAGCTGAAACTGCGGGAGATCCATTCCGGCATTTATCAGATAAGTCGCTTCGCGCATGGAAAATTGAGCGGGTCCTTATTCACTCGATATTAGGTATTATCCTCATTATGACTGCATTGTTGCTGGTCGACAGTGCTGCCAAGGGCGGGTTGCTGGGGGAAAGCGCCGGAAAATCTATGGCCAAAACTTACGGCTTTTTGATAGGAAGCATTTTTGCCGGTGTCATTGGAACGGGTTTTTATCCTATTCTGGGCAACAGGGCATGGTGCCGTTTTGGCTGTCCCATGGCAGCCTATCTGGGAATTATACAGCGCTTCAAGTCTCGTTTCCGGATTACCACCAATGGCGGGCAGTGTATTTCCTGTGGCAATTGTTCTACTTATTGTGAGATGGGCATTGATGTGCGCTGGTACGCCCAAAGGGGACAAAATATTGTCAGATCCAGTTGTGTAGGTTGTGGCGTATGCTCTGCTGTATGCCCCAGAGGTGTATTAAAACTGGAAAATGGACCTGAAAACGCCAATCGCACCGGAATACAGCTGGACAATCAGGGATTAATCCCTTTGGAAGCAGTAAAAATACTGGATTGAGTTACCCTGTATATCCCACAGCTTTGCGTTAACTTTGCACTCTGTTTCAAACGAGCGGTATAATCCTGATATGAAGGTGAATGTTATTATCCCGGTCTTCAACGAAAGTGGAGCCATTGGATATGTGTTAAAGGATATACCTAATCACTTGGTTGCAGACGTGATTGTAGTGAATAACGGGTCCACCGATAACACTGCGCAAATTGCAGCTGAGCTTGGAGCAACCGTTCTTAATGAGCCTGTCAGGGGTTATGGTGCAGCGTGCTGGAGAGGAATGGAATACATCAGGGAAAAACCGGTTCAGGAACAGCCTGACGTTGTTGTTTTTCTGGATGGCGATTATTCAGATTATCCGGAGCAGATGGAATCGTTGCTGCAGCCTATTGCAGATGGTAAAGCGGCATTGGTGATTGGAAGTCGCGCCGCGGGATCAAGGGAGCATGGAAGCATGATGCCTCAGCAGATTTTTGGCAACTGGCTCGCCACTTCGCTGATGAAATGGTTTGCCGGAGCCCGATTTACGGACCTGGGTCCCTTTCGCGCGATTCAATGGTCGACCTTGCAGGAACTGCAAATGGTTGACAGGAATTATGGCTGGACCGTGGAGATGCAGATCAAAGCAGCTAAACGTGGCGTACCCTATATGGAAGTACCTGTTGATTATCGAAAAAGAATAGGCACTTCCAAAATCACCGGAACGATAAAAGGGACGCTGATGGCAGGATATAAAATTATAGTTACGATCATTAAATACATATAATAAATGGCCATTTTTGTTTTGATACTGTACACGTTAGCAATTACACTGCTGGTGCTGTATTGCCTGACGCAACTAAGTCTGGCCATCCATTATATCAATTATCACCGTAAGCTAAAGCACGAACAGGTGGAGCAGGCTGATCCTATCAATCCGGCCGAGCTACCTGTTGTCACTGTTCAATTGCCGGTTTTTAACGAACTGTATGTGGTAGAGCGACTGATTGACGCTGTCGCTGTATTCAATTACCCCCCGCACTTGTTTGAAATCCAAGTACTGGACGACTCAACCGATGAAACTGTTGACCTGGTAGCTGCGCGAGTGGCTTACTGGGCAGACAAGGGTGTAGACATCAAACAAATACGACGCATAGACCGAAAAGGCTATAAAGCAGGTGCTTTACAGGAGGGACTAGCCACTGCAAAAGGAGAGTTCGTAGCCATTTTCGATGCTGACTTTGTACCGGGACCTAATTTCCTGATGGACACTGTTTCCTATTTCAAGGACGAAAAGATAGCGGTTGTTCAGACACGCTGGGAGCATATCAATAAAGACTACAGTATGCTCACCAAAATCCAGGCGTTTGCTTTGGATATGCACTTTAGGGTTGAACAGTTGGGAAGAAATGCGGCCGGTTATTTCATGAATTTCAATGGAACTGCAGGCCTGTGGCGGAAAGCTGCTATTTACGATGCAGGCGGCTGGATGGCCGATACCCTTACCGAAGACTTAGATCTGAGTTACAGAGCTCAGTTAAAGGGCTGGAAATTCCGGTATATCGAGAATGTGAGCTCCCCGGCAGAACTCCCCACCGATATGAATGCGGTTAAATCGCAACAATACAGATGGAACAAGGGTGGAGCCGAAACAGCGCGGAAAATAGGTTTCAGTGTATTGTCAGCACATTTACCCCTTAAGGTCAAGCTGCATGCCATTGCACACTTATTCAATACAACCAACTACATCTTTATCTTTCTAACAGCCATATTGAGCGTACCGCTTTTGCTGATTAAGAACACCTACATTCAATTCGATTTTTTCAAATACGCCAGCGTATTCCTTATCGGTTCTATATCCATTGGCTTTGCCTACTTCGTAGCTACGCGGCAGGGAGAAAAAGACAACCGTTCCACCTGGAGTACCTTTTTGAAGAGATTCCCCATTTTCCTGGCCATCACCATGGGCTTGTCGTTGCACAATGCACGAGCGGTTTTCAAAGGGTGGCTGGGACAACAATCGGCGTTCATCAGAACACCCAAGTTCAACATTGTTGGTGCCAGTGATGTATGGAAGAACAAGAGCTATGTACCTTCGAAAATCTCATCGATAACTTACTTTGAAGGATTGTTCTGTTTGTATTTTCTATTCGGCATAGCAATGGGTATTTACTACGGTGACTATGGTTTGCTGCCTTTCCACTTATTGGCAGCGTTTGGATTTGGTATTATCTTTTATTTTTCGCTGAAACATAGCAGATACAAAGCATGAGCCATGAACAAGCACCACATCCTGTTATAAGGTGTTGCTTGTATGTGCTCTTACTCGCCCCTTTGCTGGCGTTGCAATTGCTCTTCGACCGATCAGCTTCCGGCTGGGTAATTGGTCTTTACATGTTTTCTTTCCTCCCCTACTTGCTTATCTATAAATGGTGGAGGACACCCGGCGCATTGAAAGAAGCGCTCCTCGTTGGTGTACTTATTCGAATATTGCTTCTACCAACCACCCCGACGCTAAGCGATGACTATTTCAGATATGCATGGGATGGTCAATTACAGGTCAACGATATAAATCCTTACTCCTACCGCCCTTCCGAGCTCATACATCCAACAGATGTATCGACCAGTAATGGAAGCCTGGATACAGCTCTGTACCATCAATTGAATTCCAAGGACTACTTTAGTATCTATCCCCCGGCAGCTCAGGCTCTCTTTTATGTAACTGCAGCGGCTGCCGGCAACGACCTCAACCTTCAGTTGCTGTTACTTAAGTTATTGCTCTTTCTCCCCGAGTTGCTTGTTATCTTGCTGCTTCCCGGTTTACTGGGACGTATGGGAATTGCTCCCTACCAATCTCTCCTTTATTTGCTAAACCCGTTGGTCATTGTTGAATTGACAGGCAATATTCATATGGAGTCGGCAATGATATCATTTTCCTTCCTTGCCCTGTACTTCTTCAGCCATCAAAAGCTGTATGTAGCAGCCATCATGCTGGGTATAGCATTGAGCTTTAAATTCAATATCCTATTGCTGTTTCCCTTATTATTACTACCCCTTTCCTTCAAGAAAGCCATTCCCTTCATAGCGGTAGCAGGAATTACCTTTATAGCAGGTTTCCTTTTTTATCTCAACCTCGAGACAGTCACCCATATCTTTAAAAGCATAGGACTTTACTTTCATACTTTCGAGTTTAATGCCGGGGCTTTCAACTTGTACCGTTTGGGCGGACCGCTGACTTATATAGTAAGGGATATCTTCAGATTGCTTTTTCCCATAGCTACAGTAGCTCTTCTGGTGTTATTTTCTCTTCGCTCCCAGGTGAACACCATTGCCAGCCTTGCAGTATGGGTCCTAGGTTGCTATTTGTTACTATCGCCCACAGTTCACCCCTGGTATATCACACCGCTTTTGTTTCTCAGCATATTCACTTCCATCCGATTTCCCTTCCTGTGGTCATTCTTGCTACCACTTTCCTACGCTGCCTATGCTACCACTGCGTATACGGAATCTATGTGGTTAATTGCTATTGAATATATCGTTGTATGGACGGCAGTAGCTCTTGAATGGAAGAAAGAAAGGATGAGCCTATTTGCCAGAGCTTCACATAGCTAGGCCCATTGGTGTATAATTGAGTTACAGGTTCCTCTGTCTTCTGGTGGATAGACATTTTACTTTCAAAACACAGTGTGCTTTTGTAAAATTTCGCCGGGCCTTGATAGGATAAATCAAGCTAAAGAAGAAGGTTACATCTGCCTCCTAATCAACCGGTATACAGGAACTGTGCATTCATGTAATGGGTACTTATCACATTCTATCCAGATTGCCATGCAAGCCGGCTTCTTTTCTGTGGGTCTGCTTGTCAAAAAAAGTAAGACAGCATTCAGTGGCAAATCACTTGAGATCGGACATAAAAAAAGGGTTCCCTCGGGAACCCTTTTGTATTTAGAAGTTAAGTATGATTAGTCAACGATGTGGAACTCAACCCTTCTGTTCATCTGGTGCTCAGACTCGCGACGAGCATCAGGAATCAGGTTGTTGGCTTCACCTTCGTACTTCATTACAAAGCGGCTTTCAGCAACACCTTTTGAAGTAAGGTATTCAATTGCAGCTTTTGCACGATTTTCAGAAAGCTTCAGGTTATAAGATTCGCTGGCACGTGTGTCTGCGTAACCTACAACTTCAACTTTCAATTTGTCATACTGACCCATGATGTCTGCGATGTTAGCCAAAGAAGCAACAGCGTCAGGACGGATGTTGGATTTGTCAAGATCGAAGAAGATCATTGGTAAGTACCAGTTGCTACCTGCACCCAGGTCGATACCTTTCAGTCTTTCGTCGATGATTTCATTTACTCTGTTCTCAGTCAGGAATACGTTCTGACAGTTTTCGATAGGCAGGTTTGGAGTAGAGAATGGTTCAGGGTCTTCGCTGTCTACACAACCATCTTTGTCGCTATCCAGAGAAACACCGTGTGTATCAACAGGAGTACCAGCAGGAGTGTTAGGCTCGCGATCGAGGTAGTCGATTACACCGTCATCATCAGCATCAGCCAACAAGTTAGCAGGATCAATTTCGCTCAATTTGTTGTAGATAAAGCCCAATGGGTTTACTTCCCACAATGGCTGCTGTGCATTTTTACCAATATTGAAACCCAGTGTTACCTGAGAGAAATGGTAAACATCGCTGGCAGGTGTTTGAGTACCACCGGATTCCCAGCGCTGACCATCAATCAGGTTATCACCCATCAGGGTAGTTCTGTGTTCGAAACCTAATTCAAAGTTTCCTTTTTCACCCATTCTGAAGATTACACCAGCTCCAAGGCTTCCTGCCCAACGAAGGGTACGGTCTGAAGACTTCTCGAATGATTTAGTGCTGGTTTCGGCCAGTGTTTCATATGTACCATCCAAAGCATCAGCTACAGCCTGATCACGATCATCAGCAGTATTCATATTATTATCACTCAGTCCCTGAAGAATTCCAGCCCAATCGTAAATATCACCGTTGGCATCCGTAGCGTCGTAGTAAGTTGAGTAGGTCAACACACCACCACCGGCATATACATAAGGAAGAAAACGGGTTTCTGCCTTGTGGAAGTTCAGGTTATTGAGGTTGAAGATCAGGTCGACACCACCATCTATAACTGTTGAGTTATAGTTAGGAATCCAGACGTTATTAGAATAATCTACACCATCTCCACGATCGGGATTATTGGCGAACTGACCATTCAAGACGCGGTTGTTTTCAATGGCGTGTGTGGAATTGTTGGTTCCGTAGATATTTCCGTAAGAACCACGGATACGCAGACTTGTCAGGTAACCTAAGCCTTTGCGAATGTTCAGACCTACTCCGTAAGAGGGGCCGTCAGCGCTGCCAAAAAGTTCAGGCGCTACATCACCAGCTACGAAAGGCAGACCAAGGCTGATACCTATGTTCCACTTGTTGCGGGGTTTTGCAGGGAACGCATAGTCTCCTGCTTTGAATTGTTCGTGTTGCTCCATGCGGCTATCAGGGATCCATTCATCATTGATGACTGGCTCGATCTGAGCGAAAGCGGCAGTGCTGGAAATCAGCAGAGCGATGGTTAAGATTCTTCGGGTAATCATGACTTGCTTGTTTTTAAACTGTTTTAAAAGCGGCACAAAAATAAACTTGTGCTTGATTTTATCCAAAATTTATTCAATTAAGGATAAAAGATAATATACCCCTTCAGGCATAAGTCACCTGTACCGAAACAAAACTAAGCCAAAAATTGAGTGGAGCAAAAAAAATGGGCTTTTTTTTACGTTACAAATGCGCTGATTGTGAAAAGACTTCTAGCGCAACAGGGACACAGTGCCTGTTTTCAGCAATTCATTGCCGTTAATAGTGGTGGCTTTCACCAGGAACATATAGGTTCCAACCTCCTGCTCTGTGTCGTTATACATACCATTCCATCCTTTACTGATATCTTCTGATCTGAAAATCTCTTCTCCCCAGCGGTTATAAATGATCATTTCAAATTCTTCTAAGAAATCTGCCCGCACCATAAACATGTCATTCAGTCCGTCGCCATTAGGCGTAAAAGCGTTAGGCACGGTAAAATCGAGTTGCACATTGACGGTTACCTGGTCCGAAGCCGTACAACCATTTTCATCCGTAATCAAAATGGAATACGTAGTGGTATTGTCGGGTGAAGCAACAGGGTTTAAGCAATCTGTACAGCTTAAATCTGTCGTAGGCAACCATTCAATCGTATAAGTACCGGTGGCATTGGTTTCCGCATCCAGCACTGTCTGACCGCCAAAAGGAATAATCGGGTTGGTGCCCGCATCTACCTCCAGTTCTTCAGGTTGTTCCAGTACTTGTGTAACAACAACCTCGCAGCCATTGGCATCTGTCAATGTGTAAGTATACGTACCTGCAGTAAGCAAATCAAACAAAGAATCTGTTCCTGACGACGCACCATCACTAATGGTATAAGGCAACACACCACCACCCGGATTCAGGTATATATAGCCATCACTGCCTTCAAAACAGGTAATATCCTGAAAATCATCTACTGTAAGGGTTAACTCCGCCGGTTCGGTGATGACGAATTCGAAGTCCAGTGCGCAACCATCCTCTTCCTCTACAGAGACAGTATAGGTTCCCGGACCGAGCCCTGTGATATTATCGGTGGTGGCTCCGGTGGACCATTCATATATCATGGGATTGGAGTTCCCTGTAACATTCAGGTCAATGAAACCATCGGCATCGCCAAAACACTGAATCAATCCCAGGTTCCAGTCCACGTCAAAAGGAGCACTGATGGTAACCGTTGCTGAATCGGTGTATACCATACCATCGCAAAGTGCAACCTCCGCGATATAGGTCGTGGTAACTGACGGTGCCACCACGATGCTATCGCCCGTACCTACAATATCTCCTGTGGAAGCATCGTACCATGTAATGGCATCGGCCAGGTATTGCCATGATTCACCGGCAGCATCCCATTCGGTGGCATTTCTACCGGGAGCAGTAAAAGCCACTGTGCCATCCTGGTTGTGGATACCCTGGGTGGCAATCCCTAAATCCCAGGTAGTACAGACATCTACATCAATCAAATGATTAATAATATTATTGGAAGTCTCGTACAGCACAATCTGGAATGTTCCCTCAAAGCTGGTGCAGGAAAAAAGCGGAACATCTTCGTAAGTGATAATCATCCTTCTATTGGGCGCAGTGCCCACCAGTTCGTAAAAGATGCAATTGGCACAAAGGCCGGTATGCCAATCGGTCCAGGGACCAAATATGGTTGTTTTGGGCACATTCCCTGCTGCAGATGGTATAGGACCATCGGGCGTCCAGTTGGTGGCCCATCCCCCTACCGGCGTTACAAAGCTGATCCAGCCATTGGAACAGATATAAAACTCATCATAGACCTCTCCGAAAAAACAGAAATCAAACCCGATATCGTAGGGACCGGTATAGGTATCATCTACCATGTTGACGACTGTGCCTCCAACAGGTTCAGGTGAATAAGGGATAGAGTCTACAGAGTATGATTCTGTGCTGTAGCTGCCGTCGACAACTGCAAATAAGGTCACCGGGTCATCTGAACAAACAACAGTATCCTGAAACACGGTAATTCCCTGGGCCGAAATACCGAGGGCAGTCAGAAAGAAGACCACGGCAGAGAGTGTCTTTTTCATAATGGTAGGCTAAAAATACAACGTTTCTACAGAAACCTATTGGTAATCAGCCATATGAATGTCATTAATCGGTAGAGCGGTTGAGAAAATATACCAATGGCTGCAAGGCCTTCAGGCTATCGGCCAGACGCTCCCCAAAATCATCTGCACTGACTTCCCTATCTGAAAATGTCGAACTTGCAATGAAACTCTTTTGCTTCAAATGGGCTATTGCAGGGTTATCGGCCTCGTATCCCTTAGGCTTCGTTTTGAGGGTAAAGTCGTCCAGTCCCTCGTACCATTTCGTGAAAGACTTTGCTCGCAGTATCTTATTGAATTCAGCGAGGTTGTAGTCAATTTCCTGCCTGATAGCGTTAAGTGCCGGACCATCGGGCATGTACCAGCCACCACCAGCAAAATTAGCTCCCGGCTCGAGGTGGAAATAGTAGCCGGCACGGGCAATTTTCTTCCCCCCGGCAGTGAGGGAACAGGCGAAATTCGTCTTGTAAGGATTCTTATTCTTGGAAAACCGTACGTCCCGATTGATACGAAACAGCGTTTGCTTCACTTCCAGGCCTTCCAGTGTTGCATCGGCCTGTTGTATATCGCGCAACAGCACCTGCACAAAAGCTGCAAAGTTCTCACGGGCCTGATCATATCGTTTTCGATTAGCATCGAACCATTCCTTCTGATTGTTTTGCTTCAGGTCTTTCAGAAACCGGAGTGTAGTCGCTTCTATTTTCATTTTATTGGCGTTGTATGACGAAGTTATAAAAGTATACAGAACCGCTTCAATACCTTTGCAGCATGATATCTGCGCAGCAACTGTCCTTGCATTTTGGCGGACAAGTGATTTTTGAAGACATCCATTTCACCATCAGGGATGGGGAAAGAGTGGGTTTAGTGGGGAAGAACGGAGCAGGCAAGTCTACCTTACTCCGCATTCTGAATGGTGATATCGAACCGGATGGCGGAAATATCGTGTTGCCCAAGGGCGATACGATTGGTTTCCTGCGTCAGGAACTCAGTTCCATGCACGGCCGCTCTGTTTTTGAGGAAACGGTATCTGCTTTTGATGAGGCATTAGCCATCCAGCAGCGCATGGAAAAAATCACCACACAGCTGGAACAGGATACCGACCCGGAGAGTGATGCGTACATCGATTTGCTCAACGAAATGCATGAGTTATCCCATCATTATGAATTAATGGATGTAGGTTCCATCGACAAGCAGGTAGAAGTTGTTTTAACAGGCCTTGGGTTTCAGCAAAGTGACCTTGACAGGCAGGTAGAAACCTTCAGTGGTGGATGGCAGATGCGGATAGAACTGGCGAAAATACTCCTCCGCAAGCCGCATGTTGTTTTGCTCGATGAGCCGACCAACCACCTTGATATTGAAAGTATTCAATGGCTGGAACAATATCTTACTACCTACCCCGGCGCGATATTATTGGTTTCCCACGACAGGAGTTTTCTGGATAAGGTCACGAACCGCACCATTGAAATTGTTGCCGGAAAGATATACGATTACCCTGCCAATTATTCTGCATTTACAGAACTGCGCAAAGAACGCATCGACCAGCAATCGGCGGCACAGCGCAATCAGGAAAAAATGATTCAGCATACGGAGCAGCTGATAGAAAAGTTCAGGGCCAAAGCGAGCAAAGCCAAGTTCGCTCAATCGCTGATTCACAAGCTCGACAAAATGGATAAAATAGAAGTGGATGATGAAGAAACCTCTTCTATCTCCTTCCATTTTCCGCAGCCACCCCGATCGGGAAAACTGGTACTGGAAGTAGAGCAACTGGGCAAGTCTTATGGTAACAATGAAGTGCTGCGCGGATTAAACCTGCAGCTGGAGCGCGGTGAAAAAATTGCGCTGGTGGGCCGCAACGGTGAAGGAAAATCTACCCTTTCCCGCATTGTTGCCGGCAAGGAAAGCTTTACCGGCACCTGCAGACTGGGACACAATGTAACTGTAGGGTATTACGCCCAGAATCAGGCCGATATGCTCAACGGTGACGAAACGGTTTATGAAGTGATTGACGGAGTCGCAGTCGGTGAAATCAGAACCAAAATACGCAACCTGCTTGCTGCCTTTCTTTTTCGCGGTGATGATATATATAAAAAAGTAAGTGTTTTATCGGGGGGTGAAAAATCCAGACTGGCACTCTGCCGTATGTTGCTCGAGCCTGCCAATCTTCTGATTATGGATGAGCCTACCAACCACCTGGATATGCGCAGTAAGGATGTATTAAAGCAAGCACTGATGCGCTTTGAAGGAACCATCATTCTGGTATCTCACGACCGTGATTTTCTAGCCGGCATGACTAATAAAGTGGTAGAAGTGGCCAATAAAGTCGCCAAAGAATACATTGGCGATATATATGATTTTATTGAAGCAAAAAATAAAACCGCTACGCTTGCCGAAAAAGAGGTGAAAGCAGCTTCGATGCAACAAAAAAAACCTGTTGATCAAAAGTCTGATTACCAGCAGAAGAAGGTACAGAGTAAAGAACTGCGCAAGATAGAACGCCAGGTAGCTCAGGCGGAGGCTTCTATCAGTGAACTGGAGGCCAGTATCGCCAAGGTAGAGGCGCAATTAAAAGACCCGGATTTCTTCAAGGGGCTGGCCCATGATGCCCCCATCTTTGCTGAATATGAGACGCTTAAAATGGACCTGGAAAAGAAAATGGAGGAATGGGCGCAGGTTAGCGCAGAGCTGGAAAAAATGCAGGCATGAACAAGGGCGACTGGGTACAGCTGGGCGCACTATTGCTGGTATCGGTGTTACTAATTGCACTGATTTATTGCTGGATCAAGGGGCCGTACAGCCTGGCCATTGTACTGACCATTATCTGCCTGGCAGCAGCATTTTATGTAACCAGAAAAATCCGGTTATTCTAGCCACTTTTTGACTAGGTTAATGGCTACTACAATAATGATAGCCACCAGACCAAACAACATCAATTGCTTTGGACTTTGCTGATTAAAGGTGGTTTCCTCCTCTTCACCTGGCTTTTGCTTACCGAATAACATGCAAATTGTACCTTTGCAGTCAAAGATAACACAATGCTTCGTACAACTATTTTAGCCGTTTTTTGTATTTCCCTGACTTTCCAATCCTGCAGCAGCAGCGAAAAGGAAGGTAAACAGCGCGATACTGCCATCACTACACCTGACAATCGCGAAAACCGCGTGAGCCCGGCAGAAACTACAACTGCTGACTTTGACGGCAATGTAGTAACCATCAACTACGGTTCACCCAAAGTCAAAGACCGGGAAATCTGGGGAGCCCTGGTGCCTTATGGTGAAGTATGGAGAACCGGTGCCAATGAAGCTACAACGATAACATTCACCAAGGATGTTCTTATTGATGGACAATTGCTAAAAGCGGACACCTACGCTTTCTTCACCATTCCCGATCCGGAGGCGTGGACCATCATATTCAATCTGGAAGAAAAGCAATGGGGCGCCTTCAAGTACGACAGCACGCAGGATGCCCTCCGCTTGCAGGTTGAGCCTGTGATGCAGGAAGAGTTGACGGAAGCGTTGGCATTTACGCTCGAAAAAGCTGCCAATGGAGGTGTTATTCAGCTTCGCTGGGAAAAAATAGCTATCGACATTCCGTTTACCACCGCGCCGGAATAGTGGCTACAAGTAGTCGATAAATACAAAAGAGGAAGTATACTCAGGTGTACTTACTGAATCCAGCACTTCCCCAAGGTCAGGGTGTACGGTTCTAATCCAATAATAGGATTGGTCCAGAAACTCTATGACTACCTTTCCTGTAGAATCAGTTGTACGGTATTTTTCAGCGATTCCTGCTGTAGCAAAAACATCCCTGTCGCTGTACAGCAGAACTGTAGCACCTGCTACCATGCTGTCGAGACCGTTCGGAAAGTCGTAGATGTGCCGCACCTCTGCGATGATGGTCCGGTTTTTATTTTCAGAAGCATTAAAATTCTGGTCAGGAGCAGGCAGTTCTTCCTCACATGCCATAAGCGGTAGCAGCAGAATCATATAACGGGCAACCTGCAGCAACATATTTACTCCATTTGTTTTACAAAGTGGTATGGACCGTTCTCGGCACCCCAAACCTGCTCGTCCATACTGTTAAAGCCTCTGTCCCAGGAGTCGAGTAGCTGAGGATAAATGCGCACAATGCTCACTGCATAGCTGGCACCCCGCAAATCACTGGAACAATCTTTATCATGTGTACGTCCTTCAAAGTACCCTCCTTGGTTCCATCTCAAGCGAATGCTGCAACCCTCTCTTAGCATCAAATCTTCTTCCTTCAGGCTGTCGAGCAGGGCAGTGTTTTTCCATGCACCCGTATACTGTAAAGGATTCTCCATCTCGTATACAATACTTTCAAAGGTACCATCCTTAAGGTCCACTACTTTGTAAATCCGTTGGCGGTAAGGACGGTCTGCGGCGGCGGTTACAGCCTGTTCCACATACAACCAATAGCCATCCTTCCGGGCAGGCCATATGCGTTCCATGTGCAATGAAATATCGTAGTAGTTGGTATCCTGTTCAGCCTGCAATGCACTGTTAAAGAAACCGGTCATCCACATACACAAGCGGACGTATTCCTCTGAAGGGCGCTGGCCAAATGCCTGAAAGGAAGCCAACAGAACGGAAATCAAAAGTATTTTTTTCATATTTCTACTTTTTCCAATAAATCGTGCATGCTTACCTTGTCTGCAACCAACTGCTCGAGTTGCTCTATTGCCACGCGGTCCTGCTCCATGGTATCGCGGTTGCGCATGGTTACCTTACCATCTTCGGCAGTCTGATGGTCGATAGTAATACAGAAAGGTGTACCTATCGCATCCTGCCGGCGGTAGCGTTTACCTATAGAATCCTTTTCATCATACTGACAATGGAACCTGTATTTCAGTTTATTGAAGATGGCCATCGCCTGTTCCGGCAGGCCATCCTTTTTGACCAAGGGCAGCACTGCCACTTTAACCGGTGCTAATGCGGGAGGTAATTTCAATACTGTCCGCGTATCGTCCTGCACTGATTCTTCGTCGTAAGCGAGACACATCATAGCGAGGAACATGCGGTCCAGACCGATGGATGTTTCCACCACATAAGGCACATAGCTTTTTTCCAGTTCGGGGTCGAAGAACTGCAATTTCTTACCGGAAAATTCCTGGTGTCGTTTCAGATCGAAATCGGTGCGGGAATGAATACCTTCCAGCTCCTTGAATCCGAACGGAAAGTTAAACTCTATATCGACTGCTGCGTTGGCATAATGTGCCAAATTTTCGTGGTCTTTGAACTTCAGCATATCGTCTCCTGTTCCCAGGGCTTTATGCCATTGCATGCGGTGTGCTTTCCAGTACTCATACCATTGCATTTCTTCTCCCGGGCGCACAAAGAATTGCATTTCCATCTGCTCAAATTCGCGCATCCGGAAAATGAATTGTCTGGCTACAATTTCGTTACGGAAAGCCTTTCCCACCTGTGCAATTCCAAAAGGAATTTTCTGTCGGGTGGTTTTCGATACATTCAGAAAATTAACAAATATACCCTGAGCGGTTTCCGGCCTCAGGTAGATAGTATCTGCCGCATCAGCTACAGACCCCATCTTAGTGCTGAACATCAGATTGAACTGCCTTACTTCTGTCCAGTTGCGGGAACCTGACTCCGGATCAGCAATTTCACAATCTTCAATCAGCTGCCGCAGTGCTTCCATATCTCCATCGGTCATGGCTGTAGCAAGGCGGTCGGAAATTCCTTTTTTTCTCTCGGCCCATTCCACCACGCGGGCGTTAGTGGACCTGAATACAGCCTCATCAAAAGCATCGCCAAACCGCTTGGCTGCCTTCTCTACTTCTTTTCGAATTTTATTCTCCAGCTTTTCCATGTGGTCTTCCACCAGCTGGTCGGCTCTGTAGCGCTTCTTGGAGTCTTTGTTGTCAATCAGCGGATCATTGAAAGCGTCCACGTGCCCTGATGCCTTCCATGTGGTGGGATGCATGAGTATGGCCGCATCAATTCCCACAATATTTTCATGCATTTGCACCATGGACTTCCACCAGTACTCCCGGATATTGGCTTTAAGGAGACTGCCGTACGGACCATAATCATACACAGCACTCAGGCCATCGTAGATTTCACTGCTGGGGAAAATATAGCCGTACTCTTTGGCATGGCTTATAACTTTTTTAAATTTATCTGCGTCGTTGGAAAGCATGGTGCAAAGATAGCAGTACTTACATTCCTACAGACGAAAATGGTAATTTTAGTAGTCCAACATATCTAGATCCATAAAAACCTTTACTATGCAAAAGCATCACAGCTCTCTTAGCCTTGCCTCTCTCCTGTTGCTGGCACTACCCTTATTACTGTCTTTCCGCTGTCAATCAACTACAGCAGTATATCCTGATACGAGCACCAGGGAGGGAGCTGCCTTCTCCGCTATTTCGGTAGAGGGGTCGTTTGAAGTGGTACTACACCGGGGCAGTCAACAGCCCATCTTGCTGGACGGTCAGCAGCTGAACAATGTAATTACCGAGGTTAAAGACGACAAATTATTTATCAAAATGGATGATGACGTCAAGGGAAATCCTTCAAAAATAAAAGTGCAGATAACCATTCCGGAGCTACAGTTTATCGAAATTGCTGGGTCTGGTTCTGTTAGCAGTGATGCTTCGTGGGGAGGCGATTATACTTTGGTGTTATCTGTTGCAGGTAGTGGTCAGATTGATGTGCCTATTGCAGGAGGGCAAGTGAAAGCAGGTATAGCGGGAAGTGGCTCCATCACTACCTCCGGCAATTGCAATAAGGCGGAGGTAAATATTGCAGGCAGCGGCAGTTATGATGGAAAAATGCTCATTTCCCAAGAGTCTGAAGTAAGTATTGCGGGCAGTGGTTCCGCGCTGGTAAATGCCACCGAGCGTGTGCAGGGTGATGTTGCCGGCAGCGGCAGTATAGATGTTTATGGCAATCCTCCACAGCTGGAAAAAAGCGTCGCCGGAAGTGGTAAAATCAAACGCATGCAATAGTATAAATTTCAGCACATGGAGCTCAGTACTTATTTTGAAAACATCCCTGCACTGCACCGTGCAATGATTCTTGCCGGTGGTATCACTTTTTTCTGGATGCTGGAAAGTATTTTACCGCTTTTCCGCTTTCGTTACAGGAAATGGCAACATGCACTCCCGAATCTGTTTTTCACTTTTACCACTGTGGCAGTCAATCTGGTTTTTGCATTTGCTATAGTCGGATCCGCTGATTTTGTCAGCAGTCGTCAGATTGGATTGTTGCATATTTTCGATTTACCCCCCTGGCTCTTTGTCCTTTCCGGGTTGATGGTCCTTGATCTTATCGGCGCATGGCTGGTGCACCTGGTGGAACATCATGTAAAGTGGATGTGGAAATTCCATATTATCCATCACAGCGATATGCATGTAGACACCACCACTGCAAACAGGCATCATCCGGTGGAGAGTGTCTTCAGGGCTGTATTTACCCTTGCCGCTGTTTGGGTAGGCGGCACACCGGTTTATCTGGTTATGCTTTATCAATCACTGAGCGTGGTATTATCGCAATTTAACCATGCCAATATTGCGCTTCCTCCCTTATTAGATAAATGGATTAGCTGGGTAATTGTGTCTCCCAACATGCACAAGGTGCACCACCATTACAGGCAACCACTAACAGATACCAATTATGGTAATATCTTTTCCCTCTGGGACCACTTCTTTGGCACTTTCGAACGGGTGGAATCGCCTTCAGAACAGTTGACCTACGGCATAGATGTCATGATGCAACCAGCAGACAGCCAGCAAATTGGCCGTCTGCTGCGTATGCCCTTTGAGCAACACCGCTCTATAGAAGGTTCTAAATTTTCAGATGTACCGCCTGTTAGCGACCGGAAGTAATGCGCTCCAGCAAGTCTTTGGTTCCTGACACATCGCTTCCTGAAGCTTCCCCTACGGCAATCGCTTTGATAGCCCATTTTTCGGACTGTTCCAGTTCACCCGCTTTGAATAGAAGCGATGCATAGGTGTCCATGGAATTAAAGTCATCCATATCATTCAGATAAGGATTGAACCAGGAAATAGCTTGCTTGATAATCTGCTGATCTTCACATTCAAGATAAATTCTCCAGGCTGTATTATTGATTTCATTCAGAGAAATTTCACGATCGCCGGCATCGATATCCTTTTGCATCAAAGAAGCGTAGTTAGACCAGTCTTTGGTTTGCATATAGTAATAGCTCATCATCCAACCTGCCAACTCTTCGGCGTCCTCCGGTAGATACACCGGTACTTCTGCCAAGGCTGCTTTAAACCTTTGTTCATCGGAAGTGGATGCTGCCACAGCAACTTCGTTGAATAAGTGACTCTGGATTTTGTTCTCTGTTTCCTTCTTGTATTTTCGTTTGTAGGTCTTATAATTTTCTTTGAAATAGTTGAGATACTTTTCATCAATATTATTGAATCGGGACATCACAGCCCATGCCATTTCGCTGGTCAGATCTTCCTGTGCCGCGAGGAAAGCATTCGGGTCAGCGTCTTTCGGATACTTCCAATTTTCATTATTCGCATCGCGAAAAGCCTGTACATAGAAATCAGGCCAGGGCATATCAAGCATCTTTGCATCGTACTGATAGGTATCGTTCGGATCTAAAGCCAGCACAGCCCTCAGGTCAGCAACAAAAGATGCCGTGACAGGCTCAAAGCCCATCTGCCGGTCTATCAGCTGACCATTACTGTTAAAAAACAGCAGCGTGGGATAACCTGCAACTTTGAACTTTCTGCTGAACACCAGACCAAAATCCCGCTCGCAATCAATTTTGTAAGAAATGAAATTTTCATTCATCACTGCAGCCACCTCTGCATTGTCGTGGAACATCATTTTATCCATCTGCTTGCACGGACCACACCAGTCTGTATAGGCATCTACCATGATGTATTTATTTTGTGCTGCAGCGGCGGCATTCAATTCCTCCCATGAACCTTCAAAAAATACCACATCCTGCGCGGATGCAGTCGAAAAGAAAGCCGTAATGGTAAGAAAAAACACTACATTTTTTTTCATATTTATTTGTTTTTAGGTAATCGCTGGTAAAACAAAAATCCGTTCTTACTATAGAGCAAGCTTACATCTTCCAGCTCCTCCAGTTCAGTAGTACGGTCTATTCGGGTAACAAAGTAAGCAATTTTATCTATATCCCCGTGCATCAGCCAGGATTCCCAGTTGCTTTTCTGTTCTTTGTCGCTGTAATCCTCCAGCCGGGGTTTATTATCGGGTTGCAGTGCACCATAGTACGCATCAGCATAGGTCTTATACCCAATTGCAGCGATGTAGGCATCTTCCTGCGATTTCTCCCTGAAAAAATCAATGGCAGCACGCTGGGTATAAGCCTCCACCTTTGGCACCATGGTGACCATGGCTGTTTTAAAAACCAGGGCACAGCCCAGTAAAAGAATGGTTGCTCCCTGCAATGCTTGTCCCTTTCGCAATGCTGCAGTCCCCCACCATGTTACCGCTATCAAAGCGATGCCTACCAGCACCTCCAACCCTGTCCATCCGGCATCCGCAAGCAGGTTGGCTTTGGCAAAGACATCGGCCATATCATCTCTTATCCACTCCGGATTTCGGCCTATTACAGGCAAAGCTATCATAGCCAGACCGAGGAGGATAGCCAAAACACGGACACTCCATACGATGATTCCCGGCGTTGATTGTCGATGCTTGTGCATGGACCACACTACCAATGCCGCTACATAGGTGAGTGGGTAGTACGTCATGGATGAGTAATGGATGATTTTACTCTGAACCAACGAGAATAATATCAAAACCGTCCAGAAAAGCAGGAGCATCCAGCGAAACAGGTCTGCCTGATAGCGCTTATCGAATTGCCGATGCCACCAACCCTTGATAAAGAAAACAGAGGCCGGAAAGCACCCCAGTAAAACCACTACCAGATGATAGCCGGGAAACCCACCGTGGCCTGCATCTTCTGTACTGAGCAGCCGAATGTTATAGGTGATAAACTGTTCCATGAACCAGGGTCCGTGCAGCAGCGTCTCCAACCCATACCATACTCCCGAAACGGAAGCTGTTACGGCTAAGAAAAAGAGAAAATGCGGTACGGATATATACATGCGGAAACGCTTCCACACCCAGTAGACAAAGAAGGCCAGGCATAGGATGACCAGCGCCGCCGGACCTTTGGTCAGGACTGCACAGCCCGCAAAGAAACCGGCCAGCAACAGGTACCATAACGGGTGCCTCCTAAGTTGAAAGTCCATGGAGACGTCTCTTTTCCAGACGTAATTGATAAAGAACCAGAATGACAAAAAGATGAAGAGGTTGAACACCGGGTCGATGATGCCACTTTGAAAGTATAAACCCGGCAGCAGCGAACCGAGGTACATGAGCGCCCACAGCCAGCCAAAAGAAGTATCGTAGAGTCGACTGCCTATGCGGTAGAGCAATGGAAGGGTAATAATGCCGCAAATGGCATTGGGAAGACGTGCAGCCAATTCATTGATGCCGGCCACATGCATAGCACCTGCCTGCAACCAAAAGAACAGCGGAGGTTTTTCCCAGAAAGGCAGAAAGCGCATCTGGGGTTGCAGGTAATTACCCGACACCACCATCTCTCTGGCTATCTCCGCAAAATTGATTTCGTCCCAGTCGAATAGATTCGCTGCTCCCAGCCCGGGCAACAAGACCACGCACCCCAATAAAACGAGGGAGAGTTCCAATCTGTATCGCTGCAGCAGTGGCATCAGGTGAAGATAACTCCCCGTTGCGGGAAGGTCAAACGCCTATCGGAGGATGCTGCGGAAAATTACAATACGCTGTACTTCGCTGGTACCTTCATATATCTGCGTAATCTTGGCATCGCGCATCAGCCTTTCCACATGGTATTCCTTCACATAGCCGTAGCCTCCATGGATCTGCACGGCTTCCACTGTGGTCCGCATAGCTGTTTCACTGGCAAATACTTTGGCCATACTACTCGCCATTTCGTAATCCATATCGTTATCCTTCAGCCATGCAGCCCTGAGTACCAGTAATCTAGCTGCATCTATCTCCGTAGCCATATCCGCCAGTTTGAACTGGATGGCCTGATGTTGTGCAATCTCCTTGCCGAAGGCTTTTCTTGTTTTCGAATATTCCAAAGCCAGTTCGTAGGCGCCGGAAGCAATACCCAGTGCCTGTGAAGCGATACCAATCCTTCCACCGCCGAGGGTTTTCATGGCAAACTTAAACCCAAAACCATCTTCACCGATGCGGTTCTCTTTGGGAACCTTGACATCATTGAAAATCAGGGTATGGGTATCGGAGGAACGTATACCCAGCTTGTCTTCTTTGGCTCCTACTATGAAGCCTTCCATGCCGCGCTCTACTATCAGACAGTTGATGCCTTTATGTCCTTTTTCAGGATCTGTTTGTGCCATTACCAGGTACACAGAAGCACTGCCACCATTGGTAATCCAGTTCTTAGTGCCATTGAGCAGGTAATAGTCGCCCATATCTTCTGCGGTAGTCCGCTGGCTTGTCGCATCCGATCCGGCTTCAGGTTCACTCAGACAAAAGGCTCCAATTATTTTACCGGCTGCCAGATCCGGAAGGTATTTCCGCTTCTGTTCTTCCGTTCCATATTTCTCCAGTCCCCAGCAAACAAGGCTGTTATTGACACTCATGATTACGGAACAGGAATTGTCCACTTTGCTGATTTCTTCCATAGCAAGGGCATAGCTTACTGTATCCATTCCGCCCCCACCATACTCAGGGCTTACCATCATTCCCAAAAAACCCAGCTCACCCATTTGTCTCACTTCGTCTGTTGGGTAAGTCATATCGCGGTCGCGGTCAATTACTCCGGGCTTCAATACATTCTGGGCGAAGTCTCTTGCCGCCTGGCGAATCATTTTCTGATCTTCGATCAATTCAAAATTCATATCAGTCTATTTAAGTGATAACTAATTATTCAGCTCCCTGTTCAATAATGAGGTGGTAGAATGTCCTTCCAAAAATGGCAAAACTTCTACTCTGCCTCCCTGCTGCAGCACATAATCGGCGCCAACTATATCTTTTACTTCGTAGTCACCGCCCTTCACCAGTACATCCGGCTGAATGGCCTGAATCAAATCGATGGGGGTGGCTGCTTCGAACCCGATGACAGCATCGACAACTGAGAGTGAGGCCAGGCTCATGGCCCTGAGCTCGAAAGGATGTACAGGCCTACCGGCGCCTTTCAGCGCCCGGACGGAGTTATCATCGTTCAGGCCGACTACCAGCATACTGTGAGCTTCCAGCGAGGCAGCGCTGTTCAATAGATGAAAATGTCCCGGATGCAATACGTCGAAACAACCGTTGGTGAATATGATTTTCCGCCCTTGAAAGCGCCAGACATGCAGTTGTCTGAGCAGGGCATGGAAGGTGAATACTTTAGCTTCAATGGCCTGTTTCCGGTTCATGGGATTCTGATTTTGGCGCCATTAGCGGTAAAAGTAATAAGGAAAGGAGACCGAAGGAAATTATCATGATGGTTTGTCCTACCCACACAATCCAGCTGAACGCATAAGCCACAGGACGCACCAGCAGGTACACATTATTGAGCAGCTCTGTTACAATAAACTGGTAGGCACCGATTCCACCGGGAGTTGAAATAATGCCCAGTGTGCCAAATACCAGAATCGATAATCCCTGCGGTAAACCGTAGCCGGATGTTTCTTCGATAGCGAAAAAGCAGACGTGAATCATGGCGTAGTAACAAATCCAGATGCCAACAGAATACCCGATAAAAAGGGGAATGTTCTTTAGGTGCCGGATGGAGTAAATGCCATCCCGGACGTTCATAGCCAGCAGACGCAGGCGCAGGTACAAGTCAGTATGCTTCCATTTCCCAATGGCCCAACGGCCAACCAAGAACAACACCAGCACAACAGCGCCCAATATCAGCCAGGTAACCAGGGTGAACTGCACTTTTGCGGCAATGGGGAAAAGCACCTTTTCATTGAAGAAATCGCGGATCAGGGTGAATTGCACCAGCAAGGCAAGCACCGTAACAATTCCAAGACTGATTAAATCAATACCGCGCTCCACCACAATGGTACCAACTGCCTTATCGAAGGGGACCTTTTCATAGCGCTGCATAATACCGCAACGCGTTACTTCACCGAGTCGCGGTACAGCCAGATTGGCCAGGTAGGCCACCATAACAGCATAGAAGATAGTCAGCAGACGAGGGGCATGACCGAGCGGCTGCAACATCATTTGCCAGCGCAAGGCCCTTAAAATGTGGCTCAATACGCCAATCCCCACTGAAATCAATACGTACCAGTAGTTGGCATTGCGGAAGGAGTCAGCAATATCTTTCTTATCCTGAGGTGTTAAATCTTTGGTAATGAGCCAAAGAAGACCACCGCCAACCCCCAGAAAAAGGGTGAATTTTACAATATTGAACAGTACTTTCCGCAGCACGGATTATCGGAGTAAGTTCGTGGAAGTATCAGGGAATACCAGCAAGGGCTTATGGTTCTTGGTTTCTTCAGGGGTCATAAAGGCATAGGCGCAGACAATTACCACATCGCCATTCTGCACTTTACGGGCAGCCGGACCATTGAGGCATACTACGCCGCTTCCTCTGCCACCTTTAATCACGTATGTTTCGAGCCTTTCGCCGTTATTCAGATTGAGTACCTGCACCTTCTCGTATTCCACAATATCAGCTGCATCCATCAAATCCTCATCCAGGGTTATGCTGCCAATGTAGTTCAGATTCGCCTCTGTAACCGTAACGCGATGGATTTTACTCTTTAAAACTTCAATTTCCATGGTGCAAAGTTAGCACTAATCATTGTCCTGAACGAGGATATTGTCCAATAGCCGAACGCCGTTCACCCACACAGCGGTGAGCAGCACCATTCCATTGCCGGAGGGAAGGTGTCGTAGGGGTTCCAGCGTCATCGCATCGTAGAATCCGAAATAGTCTACTTCATATCCGGGCTGGCTATTGAGGTGTTCTTTGCTTTCCTGTTCAATAACCGGTAGCTCCCTGCGTGCAGACTGTGCAGCCGCTTTCACCATCGTCTGATAAATACAACAGGCGTGTTCCCGCATTTCCGGGCTTAGCCTGACATTTCGGGAGCTCATAGCGAGACCATTGTCTTCTCTTACAATCGGGCAGCGCACCAGTTGCACCTTACTTTGCGTATGCTCCAGCATTTGTTGCACTACCAGTGTTTGCTGGTAATCCTTTTGCCCCATATACAGTTTATCCGGCCGCACTGCTTCCAGCAAAATGCGCACTACACCTGCTACACCGGCAAAATGTCCCGGTCGGCTGGCACCTTCTAGGAGCGTATCCAGGCCTCCACGTGGTATTTCGCTCATTTCTTCCTTACCATCATAGATATCAACCACTTCAGGCATATAGAGCACATCACATCCGGCAGCTTCCAGTAGTGCGATATCTGCTCCGGAGGTGCGCGGGTACTTTTCGAGGTCTTCCGCGTTGTTGAACTGTGTTGGATTGACGAAAATACTGGTCACGGAATAGCAGCCATCGCCCATGGATCTCTGGAGGAGGGAAATGTGTCCTGCATGTAAGGCACCCATGGTGGGTACAAATCCGATTTTACTGCCTCCTTCACGCCTTTCATTCAGGTGTTGCATCAGGTCCGATTTCCACTTAAATACTATCATATTCTGGTCTGCGTGAGGTCGCTTCGGTAAATATTCATGCTTATTTTGTAATTTTGCACTCCGATAAGCCCTATCCCCGCTTAGCTGGCGCAAGGGGCAAATGTATCAGATTTTATTCGACAACCAACAATCAGTGAAGTATGGAAAATAAGAGAGTGCTCGTCATCACACAGGAGATGTCGCCGTATCTGAATGGAACTGAAATGAGTGCTGTAGCCAATGAACTGCCGCAATATTTTCAAAATCAGGGAGATGAACTGCGTATTTTAATGCCGCGTTACGGTACCATCAACGAAAGACGCCATCGCCTCCACGAAGTTGTTAGATTGAGCGGGATGAATATTATTATTGACAATGACGATTATCCGCTGATCATCAAAGTTGCCTCTCTGCCTGGTTCCCGCCTTCAGGTGTATTTCCTTGATAATGAAGACCTCTTTAAACGCAAATACATCTTTCACGACGAAAACGAGAAATTCTTCGAAGACAATGCCGAGCGCATGGTATTCTTCTGCAAAGCGGTTCTGGAGACTGTAAAGAAATTCCAGTGGGCACCTGATATCATCCATTGCCACGGCTGGATGACATCCCTCATCCCGCTGTACATCAAGACGGCCTACAAAAACGAACCGGTATTTAACAATGCCAAAGTTGTTTTTTCTGTATACAAAAGTGCTTTTGCCGGACAATTGAGCAACTCCTTCATGGACAAGGCTCCTATCAGTGAACTGGTTACCGGTGAGCACCTGAAATCGTTTTCCGGACTGGACGTTGACGCCCTCTACAAAGGCGGTGCTGAATACGCCGATGCAGTGATAGTAGGCAGTGACGGACTGGACAAAGCAACCGTCAAGCACATAAAGGATCTGAAAAAACCAACTCTTGAATACGCTGGAAAAGAAGAAGGGTATGAAGAAAAATACAGCACCTTCTACAATTCCCTGTAATCAGGTATAATAAACA
>ERZ888423.387-NODE-387-length-45658-cov-85.092801_pt1 | contig 45658 bp, 48 predicted proteins | sample MGYA00520523_ERZ888423 | MGnify/ENA primary metagenome ERZ888423 (study PRJEB32303, sample SAMEA104408611) | aquatic metagenome | biome: Brackish water; feature: Pelagic; material: water | place: Baltic Sea | collected 2014-06-08T10:24:00 | depth 30,27 m ... | reverse complement strand
CGGCTTCAAGCCAGATCGGTGCCTGGCCTGCGCTGGCCGTAAGGCTTGCAGCCAGCAGGTTCTCGTAATGCTCCGTGCTCGGTTGAGGGGGAAGGCCCAGGCCGCCGAAGCTGCTGCCCCGGTGATTAGCCAGTCCCTCGAGATCAACCACTGCTTCCCCTCTTTGCCTCAGGGCAAGCAGCAGGTCGGTTTTACCGGTGCCGGTGCGGCCACCGAGCACCAGCAGGGGCCAGGGTTGCTCAAAAGTTTCCAACACCCAGCGGCGGTAGGACTTGTAGCCGCCTTGCAAGAGCAAAACGGGCAGCTCCAAGGTGCTTGCCAGCCAGGCCATGCTGCCTGAACGCATGCCGCCGCGCCAGCAGTACAGGCGCAGGGTCTTGCCTGCTTCAGCAAGCTCCAACAGAGCCTGGGCCAGATCTGGCAACTTCGGCCCTACCAACTTCAGTCCCAGCTGCACGGCAACCTGCCGCCCTTGCTGCTTGTAAGCGGTACCCAGCTCAGCCCGCTCTTGATCACTAAACAGGGGCAGGTTGGCTGCTGCCGGAATGTGCCCCTGCTCAAACTCCCCAGGGCTGCGCACGTCCACGATCGGCCCCTCGGCTGCCAGGAATGCGTTTACATCGAGGAGGGGGCTGGCGCCCTGCATCACTGTTGAGGATCTCAGCTGACATAGTGGGCCACCCTGGTACCGCTACAGGCTCGGCTTCCCTTTCCATGCTTTCCGGACCTCCGGTCACCTCCATCACCGGCACTAACCCTGGGGGTCTGCTGGAGCGCTTTCAGGCCGGCAATCCCCGTCAAAGGCGTGCCTTGCTGGCCACCCTGCAGCAGCAGAGCGATGCCTTGCGGCCCCTAATCCCAGACCATCTGGCCGGCGTTGATGCCACCGGAGATGACTGGGCAGCTGGTTTTTTAATTCAGCTCCTGCTCGATGAACAGGATGGCCTGCGCGAAGAGTTTCAGGCCCGCTACCCCGACGGCTGGCTTGCCACGGTGTCGGCCCGTGGCCTGGACTACGCACCCCTGCAAATAGCCCTGATGACCCAGCAATTTGAAGAGGCCGATCGTCTCACTAGCGCCTTTCTGCGGCAGCTGGCGGGCCCTGAGGCCGTACGCCGTGGTTACGTGTACTACAGCGAGGTGCCGCCGATCGCCTCCGCCGACCTAGACAGCCTCGATCGGCTCTGGGTCTGTTTTTCACGCGGCCGTTTTGGCTTCTCGGTGCAGGGCAGGTTGCTACGCAGTTGCAATGGCCGCTGGGAGCTGCTCTGGCCCAAGTTGGCCTGGAAGGATGCAGGCCGCTGGACGCGCTATCCAGGCTCCTTTCAGTGGTCCATTGAGGCGCCTGAGGGCCACATGCCCCTTGTCAATCAACTGCGCGGGGTGCGGCTGATGGATGCCCTGCTCAACCACCCAGCTCTGCAACAGCGGATCAAGGTCTGAGCCAGGGTGCAGGCAGCGGCGTATGTTCAAAACGGCACCTGCGTACCTCAGCCCGATGGCCCTGCGCTGGTCGGACTACATCACGCCCTCAACGCTGCAGCTTGCACCGCTGCTGGAGCTATTGATTGAGCCCATTCGCTGCCTACAGCTTCAGGGTCAGGTGCAGCTTGGCCTGCAAGAAGCATTGGTCAATGCGGTTCGCCATGGCAACGGTTGCGACCCAGCCAAATGCTTGAGAGTGCGCCGCATTGAGACCCCCAACTGGCTGGTGTGGCAGGTGCAGGACGAGGGAGCTGGGGTGCCACCAGCGGCTCGCAGCACCAGCCTGCCTGAGCAGCTTGATGCTGCGGGTGGCCGCGGGCTGTTTTTGATTCATCACTGCTTCGATGACGTGCGCTGGAGCAACCGTGGCAACCGGTTGCAACTGGCGGTCAGTCGGCAGAGAGCGTTGTCGCTGGCGCCGGTCGGTGGCTGGGGCAACCAGGATCGCTCAGCTCAGCCTTGAGCCACCCCAGCCCATGCTCAACCAACTCGATGGCCTGGCGGCGGGCGTCCGAGCTTTGAGGTGCCCCGGGATCATCGGCCCTAAGCAGCAACACCAGGGCTGCTGCAAGCTGCTCGGCGCCACGCCGGGGGCGTTGGGACTTGAAAGCGTGCCATTCCCGATCACCTATTGCCAGATGTCGCTGTAAGGCGACAGCAACCTCCAAGGAGCCTTCTGGCCAGCTTCTTTTTTGCTTGGACAACGGGGTTTGCACTGGACGCATACACGCACGAGGTTCCATCCTGAAGCCAGTTACGCCTTGTTGGGAGCTGGCTATGCCGACGCGACCCCTGGGCCACCACTCGGTGCGCCAACCTATTCGCCTGCTGCACCTGCTGGATGGGTTGCTCACCCAGGCATCTTTGACAGCTAAAAGCTCCGGGGTGAACCAGCGGCGGCAACGCCAGCGCCTTGCCCTTACCCAGAGATTGCTTGATCCCCTGCCCGAGCAGCTAGCTCCCCCCTATCGCCAGGAGGTGCTGTTTTGGCGCGGGCTGCGCTGGGCCACAGCCGGTCTGCTCCTGGCCTGGCTTCTGAAGCGCTAGCGAGGTTTGCGGGCCGTCCAGACCCGAGTCATGAAATGACTTTGGGCTGTGATGCCCTCAAAGCCAGGCTGGGCAAGGCGAGCACCGATGTCATCTGAGATGTAATCGCGGTAAAAGGGCTCATGGAAAACCCGCCGGAAGTTTTCCATTACGGCACTGAATTGGGGTGAATCAGCCAGTTGTACGGAGTCGGCAATGACCACAACCCCGCCTGGCTCCAACACCCGGTAGGCCTGATTGATCACGTTCTGACGGGCCTCGCCCGGCAGCTCATGGAACAGAAAAACGCAGGTGACCGCTTGGAAACTTGCGTCGGCAAAGGGCAGTGCCTCGGCATTGCCTTGGGTTAGCTGGGGAAGTTCACCGGGCAGCTGGCTAAGCCATTTGTTGGCCTGGCGCAGATAGGCGCTGGAAAGATCCAATCCCACCAGCTGGGCCTTGGGCAAGGCCGCCCTGATCTGGCGCAGGGTGCGACCGGTGCCGGTGGCAAGGTCGAGCACACGCACCTTGCCGGCTGGCCGATCGGCGAAGGCTTTGATACCCCGCAACAAAGGAGCCAGCACCCGACGCCGCATGGGGTCGGCAGTGCCATTGAACAAAATTTCCACCTGCAGGTCGTAGAGCGCCGCTGAGTGGTCGCTCAAGTAGCCGTCGGTCTGATGGTGAAAATTCTGAAGATAGTAATCAGGGTAGTTATCTGGATCAACGCTGCTGGGCAAATCGCGCACGTTGCGATTACTGCGCCGAGTCCAGGTGCTGGGCATGTCCAGCCATACAAGGGGATAGCGGCTCGCCCAATCAAGCCAGGGGGCATCGAACAGCAGAGATGGCGGGTAAAGGCCCTGTTCCGCTTCCTGCCAGTCGCGCTCGTGCAATGAAGCCATTGCCTGCCTGAGGCTGCCCAGCAACTCAGGCGGGATTGGCACGGTTTTGGGGGTGCCATCTGGAGCAAGCAACCCCATCAGCCTGGTACTCACCTCCTTATGGGTTACCCCCAGCAGCGCCCTGCCCTGCTGCATGGTTTGGTAGGCCAATTTTGTGAGCTGATCGGGCATGGCGAGGCAATGGCTTGCAACCATTTCAGCGAATTTGAACTCACACCGCGATTGCTGAAGAGCTGTGAAGCCCTGGCTATTTAGTAGCAATCGCTACCAAAAAGCCTGCAGAATGGATTCAGAGAAGGGGATGCACGCCATGACCATGACCCGCCTGCACAGCCAGCATGCTGATCCTGAATTTCAAACCTGGAGCCTGTTGCACGCCCGCGAAAACCGCCTCCACGGCGCCGAACTGGCCCAGATAACCAAGCACCACGATCCCAACCCCGCCGGGGACGCCCTGCATCAGCTCCAGGCCTGGGCCAGGCGCCAGGCCCGCGCAAAGCAACTGCAGGCAAGCGCAATCGCCCACCTGCGTTATTGCCCCCCCGACGCCTGCTCAGGCGTCGTAATACATCACGAACTCGTGGGGGTGGGGCCGCTGGCGTAGCTGCTGCACTTCCTCGTATTTAAGGGTTATCCAATTGTTGATGAAGTCTTCGGTGAAAACGCCACCAGCTAGCAGGTAATCCTTGTCTGCATCGAGGGCCTCAAGGGCACCATTCAGTGAGGCCGGCACAGTGGAGATGCGGGCCAATTCCTCTGGGGAGAGCTCGAACAGATCAACATCGGTGCCATCGCCCGGGTCGATTTGATTCTTGATGCCATCGATGCCGGCCATCAACATGGCCGCGAAGCCGAGGTAGGGGTTGGACAGGGCATCGCCGGAGCGGAACTCCAGGCGCTTTGCCTTGGGGTTCGGCCCCGTTAGCGGAATGCGCACCGCGGCGGAGCGGTTGCCTTGGGAATACACCAGGTTCACCGGCGCTTCAAATCCGGGTACCAGGCGCTTGTAGCTGTTGGTGGTGGGGTTGGTGAAAGCCAAGAAGCTTGGGGCGTGCCTCAGCAGGCCACCGATATACCAGCGGGCAGTCTGGGAAAGGTTGGCGTAGGTGCCTTCGCCGAAAAACAAAGGATTGCCGCCTCTCCATAGGCTCTGGTGCACGTGCATGCCGCTGCCGTTATCGGCGAACACTGGTTTGGGCATGAAGGTGGCCGTCTTGCCGTACTTACGGGCTACGTTGCGCACTACATATTTGTAGATCATCACGTTGTCGGCTGCGCTGATCAGCTCGGCAAACTTGATTCCCAGCTCATGCTGGGCCGTTGCCACCTCGTGGTGCTGCTTTTCGATCGGCACCCCCAGGCTGCCCATGGTGAGCAACATCTCCGTGCGCATGTCCTGAAGGGTGTCGTTGGGGGCGACCGGGAAGTAGCCCTCCTTCAACTGAATCTTGTAGGCGAGGTTGCCGCCCTCCTCGAGGCGGGCGCTATTCCAAGGGGCTTCAACTGAATCGACGCTGTAGAAGCTGCTGCCGCTGCCTGAGCTGTAGCGGACATCGTCGAAGACAAAGAATTCAGGTTCCGGCCCGAAGTAGGCGGTGTCGGCGATACCGGTAGAACCGAGATAGTTGAGGGCTTTCTGGGCCAAGGCCCGGGGGCAACGGCCATAGGGCTTGCCACTGCGGGGCTCCTGGATCGAGCAGATAAGGCTCAGGGTTTTGTGGCTGTAAAAAGGGTCGATCCAGGCGGTGTTGGGGTCAGGCACCATCGCCATGTCCGATTCGTTGATCGCCTTCCAGCCCCGAATCGAGGAGCCGTCAAAGGCAACGCCATCGGTGAAGGAGGCCTCGTCGATCAGGTCGCGGCAGACCGTCAGGTGCTGCCACTTGCCATGCAAGTCGACAAACTTGAGGTCGATCAGCTCGATTCCCTCCTCATGGATCTGACGGAGGACGTCTTGGGCTGTTTGGGCCATTACGAACAAGAAGGATGGGTGCCGACCGGTTGCGGCGTCGCCGGACCGTACGGATCGGCTGGACGCTAATTGGTATCGCTCGTAACCAAACTGCCGGCGAGGATTGCGTAACCGTTTCTGTCAACTTCCCCAGAACCCACCCCTGGCCTGGGATTTGGCGGAATGTGAGTGCTAGTTTTCGATGCAGGTGCGTCGATTTGATTCCGCCATGCGCGATGCCATCACTGGTCTGATTGGCCGTTATGACCAGCTCGGCCGCTACTTAGACCGCGATGCGATCGACCGCATCAGCACTTACTACTCCGAATCCAGCGTGCGCCTGGCTGCGGTGGAGCTGATCAACCGTGAGGCTGCGGCCATCGTGCGCGAGGCGGCCCAGCGCCTCTGGCTTGCTGATCCCGAGCTGATCCTGCCCGGTGGCAACGCTTACACCACAAGGCGCCTTTCGGCTTGCCTGCGGGACATGGATTACTTCCTGCGTTACGCCAGCTATGCCCTGATCGCCGACGACGCATCGATCCTCAACGAGCGGGTGCTGAATGGTCTCGACGACACCTACAAGAGCCTTGGTGTGCCGAGCGGCCCCACCGTGCGCAGCATTGCCTTGATGGCTGATGTGGTCTGCGAGATGCTGCTCGAAGCCGGTGTGACATCCACGGCAGTGGCTCGGGCCCCCTTTGACCATCTCTGCCGTGGTCTTGGTGCCACCAACCTGCGGGCCCGCTAGGCCCCGGAATTGCTGTTTAGGCTCGATTTACACGCTTCATCCTGGTCTTGGTTCCCCTGCCCGTGCTGCCACCAGTCAATTCAGCCCATCGCCGCACGCTGGCTCCAATAGCCACGCCGGAACGTCTGCTGCTCGGTCCTGGCCCCTCCAATGCCCATCCCATCGTGCTTCAGGCCCTGGCCCGAATGCCTATTGGGCACCTCGACCCCCTCTACGTTGAGCTGATGGGTGAGGTGCAGGAGTTGCTCCGCTACGCCTGGCAAACCGACAACCGCCTCACCATTCCAATGAGCGGCACCGGCAGTGCGGCCATGGAGGCCAGCCTGGCCAACACGATTGAGCCTGGAGACACCGTTTTAGTGGCCGTCAAGGGCTACTTCGGCCTGCGTCTAGCCGACATGGCCGGTCGCTACCGGGCCAATGTCGTGACGATCGAGAAGCCCTGGGGGGAAGCCTTCAGCCTGGCCGAACTCGAGAACGCCGTAGCCACCCATCGGCCCAAAATTCTGGCCATCGTCCACGCCGAAACATCCACCGGGATCTGCCAGCCCATGGAGGGCATCGGCGATCTCTGCCGTAAGCACGACTGCCTGCTCTTGCTTGATACCGTCACCTCCCTTGGTGCGGTACCCCTCTACCTCGATGAATGGAAGGTGGATCTGGCCTACAGCTGCAGCCAGAAGGGCCTCAGCTGTCCTCCTGGACTTGGTCCCTTCAGCATGGGCCCGCGAGCTGAGGCAAAAATGATGGCCCGGGCGGGCAAGGTTCCCAACTGGTACCTAGACGTCACCCTGCTGAATCAGTACTGGGGCAGCGATCGGGTGTACCACCACACAGCGCCAGTAAATATGAATTTCGGCATGCGCGAAGCCCTGCGCCTGCTTGCCGAAGAGGGGCTGGAGGCAGCTTGGGCCCGCCACCGCAGCAATGCCGAGTGCCTCTGGGCTGGTCTCGAAGGCCTCGGGCTGGAGCTGCATGCCCCAGCAGCCCTGCGCCTACCCACCCTCACGACAGTGCGCATCCCCGCAGGAGTTGATGGCAAAGCCTTCTCTCAGCACCTGCTCACCAAGCATGGAATTGAGGTAGGTGGAGGCTTGGGTGCCCTGGCGGGCAAGGTTTGGCGGATCGGCCTGATGGGTTACAACAGCCAGCCTAAAAACGTCAACCGCCTGCTCAACCTGTTTGAAACCGAGCTGCCGGCCTTCAGGGCTGAGGTTGCCCCTGGTGCCGTCGCCGCCTAAACCAGCTCGCCAGCAGATCGCTGGCCTGGTCGCCTAAAACCCCGCCTATTACGGTCATGTGGTGATGGGCAGTGGAGTTTTTTGCTAGATCAAGACAACTGCCGAGGGCGCCCCTTTTCGGATCCGTAGCGCCGAAAACCACCGTTCCCATGCGGGCTTGCACCAAGGCACCTGCACACATCGGGCAAGGCTCCAGGCTCACTAGCAAGGTGCAGTCATTAAATCGCCAGTCGCCGCGCAAGCGGGCCGCCTGACCCAGGGCCACCAGTTCGGCGTGGCCAAGCGGATCGCTTTGCTGTTCGCGCCGATTGCTGCCCCAGCCGATGCAGCGTCTCCCTTCATCGAGCACCACAGCGGCGACGGGAATTTCGCCCTGGTTTCCGGCCCGTTCGGCGTGGCGCAGCAGCAATTGCATCCACTGGCGCTGCAGCTGGGGCCCTGGTGGGCCCATGAGTTGGGAACGATCCACTGCTTGGTGCCAGCTGCACAACCCCATTTGTAGTCCACCTCCACAGGTGAGAATGGCTTGATCCGATGGTTTTCGTTGGCTAGCGCCCCCCCTGCCCCGCGGGCCAGCCAGCCCCTGCCCTTCGCCAGTCCGGAGCAGCTAGACCCCAGGCTGCAGGACTTTTTAGAGCAGGCTTCACGGCAGCTCTGTGTTTGGCTTGGAAGCGCTGCCGAACGTTCGCCCCTGCCAGGCTTGAGTGTTTTGCCACCGGTGGAGCCGGAAGGTCACGGTTTGGCTCCAGAGATCCTGCTGGCCGATCTGCAGCTAGTGATGGATGGGGCCTTCAACCCCAACCACCCCGGTGCCCTTGCCCATCTCGACCCACCACCTCTGACGGCCTCGGTGGCTGCAGATTTGATCTGCGCCGGCCTGAACAACAACATGCTGGCGGAGGAGTTGTCCCCCAGCTTGAGCCGCCTTGAGCGCAGCCTCACGGCCTGGCTGGCTGAGCAGCTAGGGCTATCTGTTGGTAGTGGTGGTGTGGCCGCCAGCGGCGGCACCCTTTCCAACTTGATGGCTCTGGTCACGGCGAGACGACAGCGCGGTCTGGCCATAGACGGCCGGGCGGTGGTGGTGGCAAGCATTGATGCCCATGTCTCCCTCGCTAAAGCACTGGCGGTGATGGGCCTACCGCCTGAGGCTCTGCGGCCGGTGGCAGTGGATAGCCAGGGCCGACTAGATCCAAGCGCCTTGGAAGTAGAGCTTGATCAACTCGAGCGGGCTGGGCTGCCTGTGATCGCGGTAGTCGCTACCGCTGGCACCACTGTTCGGGGGGCAGTCGACCCCCTCAGCGAGATAGCTGGGATTTGCCAGCGGCGCGGCCAGTGGCTGCACGTGGATGGCGCTATCGGTGCCGTATTTGGCCTGGTGCCTACCCACCGCCATCGGGTTGCTGGCTTGGAGCGAGCCGATTCGATCACGGTCAATCCCCAGAAACTGCTGGGAATCACCAAAACCTCCTCCTTGCTGTTGCTGGCTCGCCCCCAGGCCCTGGCGGAGGCCTTCCACACCGGACTGCCCTACATGGAGCCGAGCTGGGGTGGTAGCCACGGTGGTGAAAGTGGTCTGCAGGGCACCCGCCCCGCCGAAATTCTCAAGCTTTGGCTGGGTTTGCGGCAGCTTGGCCTGCTGGGCATAGAGGCGGTGCTCGATGGGGCTATTCAGCGTCGGCGCCAGCTTCAGGCCCTACTGGCACCAAACGAACGGCTGCAGTTGGTCGGTGGCTCCTTCCATCTGCTGGCCTTCACTCCCCATCAACTTGATGCTGCCGCCAGCCAGGCCTGGAGCGATCGCACTCGCCAGCGACTGCTCCATGAGCAGCTGATGCTTTCGCGGCCTCACTACGCCGGGCGCCACTATCTCAAGGCCGTACTTGGTAACCCCCACACCAAGCCAGCCCACCTCGAGAACCTGGCCAGGGTGGTGCATGCCAGCCTCGACGATCAATCCTGATACCCCTTCCCCCTGTGAGTGAACCCTCCAGAGAACCCCCTGCTGTGACACCCAGCGGCCGCGGCCGCTGGGTCGCGATTGTGACTGGCGCCATTTCGGTATTGATAGGTGTTCTTTATCTGGCCATGATCGTGGTGCTTGATAGCCGGGGGCCACTGCAGCCACCGCCACCAGAGGCCTTGGGCGAGCTGCCGGTCAGTCGGGCCCAGGCCTTGGCGGCAAACTCCGCTGCTTTGCCTGTAGCGGTTGCACCACCCGGCTGAAGGCGGCTTTAAGGAAGCGACTCATGGCCCCGTCGCGCCTGCTGAGGTCGTATTGCTGCTGCACAACCTCCTGCACACCGCCGTCGCCCCAGTCTTGGTCGCGCTCGAAGTAGGTGATGAAGCTCAGCCCCGCAACCCGGGTGAGCCAGGCAGCGCTGACCGCCTGAATGGCACGGCTCACAACCAGAGCAGGTACATTCAGGCTTAGGGCCGCACTAAGCAGGCTGACGCCCCCCTTCACCAGCCCTAGGCCCGCCATGGTGCGTCCAACGGAAAGGGCCAGATCTTGGGCGCTCTGGCGACTCATGCTGATGCCATAGATACGGGCTATCTCCACCACCATCTGGGCGTTTACAGCGGCGGCACCGAGCAGGTCCAAGCCAGGTAGGGGTGTGACGGCCAGCACCCCGGCTCCGATCCACATGTAGCGATCAACGATCGCCTCGCAGTCGCTGCGGCGCTGCCTGGTCAGCAGGGAGCGGCTGGCCTCACTGAGCCGCCGGCACTGCAACAACAGGTTGTCGGCAATCAGTTCTTCCCCGTCGGCGTGGAGCACGGCCGCGATGCGACGTAACAGGGCATCGACTTCGGCAGCTGGCTGCAAGGGCCGCCCCCCTGGCATGGGCACGCTCTGGGGTGCCGCGCTGGCGGGGATCACGTCTTCGGCCGCAATGTGGTCGCGGCTGCGTTGGCGCAGTAGCTGCAGCAACCTCGCCTCCTCCTGCTCGCCGCGCAGGTCGCACTTGTTGAGCACCAGCATCAGCCGCTTGCCAAGGCCAGCCAGGGCTTCAAAAACCTCAAGCTCGGCGGCGCGCAGGTCGCCGTCCACCACGAGCAGGAGCAGGTCCGCCTTGCTTGCCTGGTCGCGGGCGAGCCGCTCCCGCTCCAGCCCAGCAGCACCTGCTTCGAGGATGCCGGGAGTGTCAACTAAAACCACGGCTCGCTGCAGGCTGCGCAGCCGCAGGCGATAGCGCTGGGTTTCGCTGGTAGATCCCATGGCAGCTCCCACCTTGCCCACCAGCTCTTGCAGCAGGGCCCGGATCAGAGAGGTTTTGCCTGCCGACCCCGTACCAAACAGCACAATCACGAGATCGCCCCGTTCCAGCTCGGCCTGCATGCGCTGCCGCTCTTGACGCAGGGCTTCCCGCTCCACCGCATCGCGCACCCGATCAAGGGTTTGATCGATGGCGGCCAGATTTTGGGCGGCTGCTTCCCGGCGGTTACCCGGCGGCGGCAAGCTGGCAGCCGCTCCTGGCCTGGCCTTGCCGGTAATGGTCCGCAGCCAAGGCCAGGCCAGTTGCACCAGCAGCAGCACAAAGCCAGCGAACACAAGGGCAAAAACCGGCTGAACGATCCAGCTCGGCAGGTACCAGCTCAGTTGCCAGTAGAGGTTGTTGAACCCCTGCAGCACTGCGCCAACGGCGATCAGGGCCAGCACAGCCAGACCGGCGATCATCCACAGGCGGGTGCGGGTGCTCACAACTCAGGCATCAGGATCGGGCTGCTCGGATGATCTCGCTCCACAGTCCTGCAGCCAAGGCGCTGCTGGCGCGGCTGGGGCTGTTGTCGTCATTACCCAACCAGATACCCACCACCCAATGGCGCTGGGGCTCATAGCCGACAAAGAGCAAATCGCGGCTGTCATTGGTTGTGCCGGTTTTGCCACCCTCCTGACCGCCCAGACTGGCCATCTGGCCCGTACCCCGCTGCACCACGGCCCGCAGCAACTGCTGCATGGCGCGGGCCGTCGCCTCGCTGCTTACGCGGCGTCCCGCTTGGGATGTTGTGGGGGCGTTGGCCTGGCGGCACTGGCTTGATGACTGGCCGCTACAGGCCTCTCCATCGGTAAGGCGCCGAATTGTGCTGGGGGAATGCCAAACGCCACCGTTGGCGATCGCCGCGTAGGCAGCTGTGAGCTCCAGCAGGGTTACCTCGCTCTGGCCGAGGGCTAATCCGGGCACGGCCGCCAGGGGGCTGGTGAAGCCAAGATCGCGAGCTTTCTGCACCAGTGCATCAAGCCCTACCCGCTGGGCCAGTCGCAGCGCTGCCGTGTTGCTACTGCTAGCAAAGGCAGATACCAGGCTCAAATTGCCACCACAGCCGCTGCTAAAGCTCTGACCGCGCCAGCGCAATGGCGAGCAGCTGATTGGATCACTGGGCTTACCGCCCCGCTCGAGAGCGACCAAATAGGGAATCAGCTTGAAGGTGCTGCCGGGCTGGCGCAGGGCCATCGTGGCCCGATTGAACTGGCTCTGGCGGTAGTCGCGGCCGCCGGCAAGGGCCAGGATGCCGCCGGTGCGCGAATCGAGCACGACCACGGCCCCCTCCCCTACCCCCAGCGCCTTGCTGGAGCTAAGTCGTTGGCGCAGCAACCGTTCCACCTGCTCCTGCAGGTTGCGATCCAAATAGGTATCGATCAGGAAATTGCCCTCGGCCGCCACCTCTGCCCCCACCAGTTGATCGAGGTCGCGGCCGACTTGGTCTGAATAAAAGGGGGCTCCGCGCAGAGATGTGCTGCTGCGGCAGGCCTGGGGCGAAAGCCGGATTGGGCTGCGACGGCCACTGCGGGCCTGATCGGCACTGATACGGCCCGTGTCGCCCATTTTGCTGAGCACGGCATTGCGGGAACTCAGGGCCGCTTGGGTATCAAAGCAGGGGTCGTAGCCGTTAGGCGAGGGCAGCAGGCCCACCAATAGGGCAGCCTCCTCTAGCTTCAGGTCGCTGGCTGGCTTACCGAAATAGTGGCGGGAGGCATCCTCGAAACCCCAGCCAACACCCAAATAAACCCGGTTGAGGTAGCTCAGCAGCAGATCCCGCTTGCTGAAATGGGCCTCGAGCTGGAGTGCCACCAGCAGCTCACGCCACTTGCGGCCAAGGGTTTCACCTTGACCCACCTGATCGGGGTACAGGCTGCGCGCGAGTTGCTGGGTGAGGGTGCTGCCCCCCTCCAGCACCCGTCCTCCCAGCACGTTGGTAACAAGGGCACGGCCTGTCCCAACCGGGTCGACTCCTGGATGCCACCAGAAGCGGCTGTCCTCACTGGCAAGTAGGGCATCGATCAACACCTGGGGATAGGCCTTTAGGGATTTGAGCTCTCGGTGCTCCCTAGCTTGGGCTGTTGCGATTGGTTTGCCCTGGCGGTCGTAGAGCACAAGCGGCCCACGCACCGTGGCGAGGCTGCCGCGAATTGGCACTTGTAGGCCGGAGATGATCAGCAGGCCAAAGCCACCGAGGGCAGTAGCTGCAAGCAGCAAGCTCGTTGCGCGCAGCAACCTTTGCAGCTGGGGCAGGGGACGGATCTGAAAATCGAGCTCGGGCAGTCCCGCCTCCTGGCTGGGGCCGAAGCGCAGGCTGTCGCCGTCGCGAAGCAGCAACTGCTGCACCCGCCGGCCTTGCCACCAGAGGCCATTGGTAGAGCTGTCGTCGCTCAGCAACCAGTGGGATCCGCGCCGCTCCAGCAGAGCGTGCTGGCGGCTGACCGCTGGATGGTCGACGCAGATCTGGCAGTCGTTGTCGCGACCGATGCGGTAAGTGCCCGGGTGCAGGCCTATCAGCCGCGAGGGCTGGCCCGGGAGATGGACCCACAGTTGGGCCTGAGCGGGCTGGCTAAACCGCTGCCAACGTCGGCTTAGGGCTTCAAACGCCTGGTTGGCCATGGTTCCCCAGCAGCTCGATGGCGAAGCAGAGCACCGCCAGGTTGATGGCCACATCGGCCAGATTGAACACTGGAAATGGCACTGGTACCAGGGCTAGAAAATCCACCACGTAGCCAAGACGCCAGCGATCAAGACCGTTGCCGAGTGCTCCCCCCAGCAGGAGCCCTACCCCAAGGCTCCGGGCGAGGGTCAATTGACCCTGCCTCTGAATCCAAACGGCAACAGCAATGGAAACCAGCAAGCTCACCAAGCCGAGTAGCTGGGGGTTGCCGCTGAACAGGCTGAAGGCCGCTCCGGTGTTGCGGACAAGCTGCAGAGAAAGCAGCCCCGGTAGAAAAGCCGCACTGCTTCCGAGCGGCAGATTGGCAACGGCCAGGGCCTTGCTGAGCTGGTCGAGCAGCAAAACCAAGCCGGCGCTGGCGTAAGCGAGCTTGCGCAGCCGTCTCATGACTCCACCAGCAGCAGACGGCGCAGAACCAGGGCGACCACCGATACAGCACAGCAAAGCAGCAACTGGGGCAGCAGTGGCGCCAGGCTGTAGCTGAACAAAAGACTTCCCAGATTTGGTCCCCAACGGCCAGCCAAGGCACCGAGCAACAGGTTGGCTATGCCGCAAACCTGCAGTACGCCCAGCCCGACCACTGCGGCGCCAAACAAACCCAGCAGGTCGTCCATGCCCTGCTGGCGCACGAGTTTGCCGGTTAGCCAGGCTGCTGGGATAAAGCCTGCCAGATAACCAAAGCCTGGATCAAGTAGGTAGGCGGCACCACCCCCGCCCTGAAACACAGGAAGCTGGAAGAGGCCCAGACTGAGGTAGGCCACTGCTGCCAACATGCCGCTGCGAGGACCGCAGACCAGGGCGGTTAGCAGCAGGGCCGGCACCTGCAAGGTGATAGGCAGGGTCGTCAGGTTCCAGCCGCCGCTGCCGGCCGGAAGCGGGGCTGCGGCCTGAATTAGTCCGCCTACCAAAATCAGCAGCAGACCGGCGATTGCGCCGCTCCAGATGGCTAGGGCCCTCAACTGATCACGTCGTGTCTGGCAACCATTTTGGGGGTCGGGCCAACGGTGTCGCTAACTTCAAGTCAGCAAGTGACGCAATGGAAGACCCACAAAGCGCCGAGTCCTTAAAGCCGCTGACTTTTAGTGTTGGTGATGCGGTGCAGCTGAAGGGCCGGCCCAAATATCTGAAGACAGCTGACCCAATGCCGATGTTGCGTCCCCCAGACCTAGTGGATAGCGATGAGCAGGGCCAAGTTTTGGCCATCAAGGCCCGCAACCAATTTGCGGTTCGCTTCCGGCGCGGCACTTTTTTGTTAGGAGCCGAACAACTCCAGGCCGCCGCTGCTTGATTAGCCGCTAAGACCGCGGCGGAGCCAAGCCTGCTCTGAAGCTGCAAGCGCTGACGCCGGGCCACAGATGCTGAGAGCAGGTGCCGAAAGCCGGCGGCGTGCTGCTGCCAGAAGGGTGGCGGAATCGAGTTGCTGGGCCCGTTCAAGGCTGTCCTGCACGTAGCTCCAGCCCAGGCCATGGCCTAGCACCAGCGCCTGTCGATCGGCGATCTGGCCGCAGGTCTGGCGCCCCATGGCGTCCTGGCCGAGGTATTTAGCCTTCGCCAAGGTTAGCTCCGCTTCGCTCAAGGGCTGCTCCAGAATCCGCTGCCACTCCTCCAGGAGGGCCGTGGTCGCCTCTGCTGCTCGGTCGGCGGATGTGGAGAGGTGCCAGATAAAGGGAGTGGCACCGCGCCGGGCAGGCATGTGAACCCCAATGTCGTAAGCCAGGCCCCGCTCCTCCCGCATGGTCACAAACAGACGGCTGGACATGCCCATACCCAAGTGGGCCTGAAGCAACCGCAGGGCCAGGCCATCGGGATCACCCAGTGGCACGGTCGCCGCACCCAGCATCAGCACCAGCTGCTCGATGTCCTGCTCCAGGCTGGCGAGACGCTGCAGGCCGCTGGCAGCTCCTGGTCCAGCGCCGGGGCTTGGCTGAGTCGTGGTCCAGGGGCAGTTGTCCAGCAGGGGATTAAGCAGCCGGGGAAGCTCGTCATCAAGATCACCGCAGGCCACCAAAAGCGCGCCGTCCTGACCGAGATCGGGCACCAGCGCTGCCAACTGCTCGGAATGCAGGGCTGCCAGCTCCGCATCGACCCCGAGAGGATCGTGGCCATAAGCCCCCTGGCCATAAAGCAGGTGGCGCAGCTGGTCGTGGGCTAGCTGAAAGGGATCCTCCCGCTGGCGCTGCAGGCTCTGCAGGTTTAGGTCCCGCTCCAGCTCGAGTTGGTCGGGGCTGAGCCACGGCTGCCTAGCCATCGACAGCAGCAGGGGCAGCAGCTCGGCCGTGTCGCTGCTGGAGCACTTGATACTGATCACCAGGCAGTCTTCCGAGGCTTCACAGCGAAGGGCGGCACCGCGCCCCTCCACCAGATCGGCCAGGGCTTCAGGCCCGTAGTTACCGCAGCCGCGGGTCATCAACCCGGCCAAAAGTTGGGCTGCCCCGCGCTGGCCGGGGAGGTCCATGCTGCTGCCCCCCCGAATCCAGAGCCTGCAGGCCACGATTGCCGGACCAGGTCGTCGCTGCCAGATCAGGGGTAGGCCGCCCTGGAGGCTGGTGTTCTGCCAGATGGCCGTAGTTACCTGGGTACTGGTCATGCCGGCACCGCCTCGAGCACACAGGCACGGCTGGGATCAAGCAGGGGCAAGGCCTGTTGCAGCAATTCAGCCGCACTCCAGCGATCGATCTCCTCCAGCGGCAGCTGCAGCATGTGGTGGCGTCCCCAGAGGCGGTTGTTGCCTATTAGGCCTGCCACGCCTCCAGCGGCTTCCAGGCCAAAGCGATAGCCATTTGCCACTAGACGTTGGGCCCGCTGCCATTCCGTCTCCGCCAGGCCCTCCTGCAGTAGCTGGGACCACACAGCATCAATCGCCTGGCGAACAGAAGCCAGTTCATCTGTTTCGCAGATTGCTTCAAGCAGGGCGAAGCTGCCGCTCTCCATTACGTGCAGGTCGAGGTCGATGCTTTCGACGATGCGGAGTTGCTCCCGCAGCCGCTCTACAAAGCGGCTGCGGCGACCCTCTGCTAACACGGTCGTAAGTAGGTCAGCGCCCATCACGCCGTGTAGCTCAGCGGCGGGGGGCAAGCCCCAGAGCATCAGCAGGCGCGCTGATTCCAGCCGCGGCACCTCGATCCTGTGTTCGCCTGGCTGCACCACCAGGGCGGGCCGAGATTGGGGTTCCTCCACCACTGGCAAAAAGGCCAGGGCGCTAGCGGCGATGCGGTCGGCTAGAAGCTCCTGCTTAATGCCACCGCTCAGGGCCAGTACGCAACGGTTGGCGCCATAGAGCCGCCCATGGAAGGCGGCCATGGCAGCAGGCGTCTGCTCAAGCAGCAGCTCCCGCTTGCCCAAGATCGGCTCGCCGTAGGCATGGTTTGGACATCCCAGCCGCAACAGCTGCTGCAGGGCGACCTCATCTGGCTGATCTTCGCTCTGGGCCAGCTCCTCGAGCACCACTTGCCGCTCCATATCGAAGGCTGCGGCATCTAGGCGGGGATGCAGCACCAGGTCGAGGAGTAGCTCGAGGGCGTCTCCAGCAACCTCTGGTGGAGTCAGCACGTGGTAATGGACGTCGTCGAAACCGGTGGCGGCATTGCTATTGCCGCCCATCGCTTCGATGCGAAGGTCAAATTCGCCGGGCCCTAGGCGCTCGCTGCCCTTAAACACCATGTGTTCCAGAAAATGAGCCATGCCGCTCTCCCCAGCGGATTCAAAAACGCTGCCGGCCCGGCACCAGAAGTCCAGGCATACCAACGGCGAGTCGGGCAATGACAGGCTGACCACGGTGGCCCCGTTGGTCAGAAGTTGATCGCTGGGACAAGCCAGGCCTGGCAGCAGGGGCTGGGAAGGGGCCAAGGGCAAGGCGCAGATGCGTGGCAGGATCTGCATTCTGCTGGCTGCACCTCCTGTCGTGAGTTCCGCCCCCGCTTCGTCTCAGAGTCCCGACGCTGCCTCCGAGAGCTCTGGCGCCGGAAGCGGTGCGATTCATCCCCTGATGGACGCCCTAGCGGCGCGGATTCGTACGTTCTGGCAAGGCCTGCCCGAATTGGAAGCGCTTGCGGTCTCTGCCGATCTCGAGGCCATCAGTGGCAGCCTCGATGGCGAATCCTTATTCATCCACAACGAACTGCGTTGCTGCCGGGGACTGCGCAAGCTGCATTTAGAAACCGCTCGGCTCGGGGCGGGGCTCCAGATTTTGCACTGCGTGCTGTTTCCAGACCCCCGCTTTGATCTGCCTGTATTTGGGGCAGACATCGTGGCTGGCCCGGCCGGGGTCTCTGCCGCCATCGTCGACCTCTCGCCAGTTTGCGGCGAGCTACCAGCCGGCATCGCCGAGGCTCTTGCCGCCAGGCCCCGCAGCCGCTTTGAACAGGAACGGGAACTGCCGGGTTGGGGCTCAATTTTTTCGCCCTACGTTCGTTTTGTGAGACCCACGAGCGCAGCTGAGGAGGCCGCTTTTCTAGATGAGGTAAGTGGCTTTCTCTCTGTCTTGTCTGAGGCCATAGCCGCAAGTGAGCCTCAGGCACCTACCCACCCAGGTACGGTTGACAGATGGCAGGGTCAGCTCCGGTATTGCAAGCAACAGAAACAAAACGACAAGACTCGCCGGGTGTTGGAGAAGGCCTTCAACCCGAAGTGGGCCGACCGTTACATCGAGGAGTTGTTGTTCGACGATCCGCCGGCACCGTGAAGCGAGCTTTGCTGGGAGTACACCGGCTTTGGTGGTTTGGGGGTGCGGCCCTGCTGCTTGTTTTGGCTGTTGCCCTGGTTCGCCAACAGGGAACCCCTGCCGTTAAAGCACCGGTGGTTGCGGCAATTCCCCGTAGTCAGGCGGCGGTGGCAGCGCTTGGACGGCTGGAGCCCGCTGGTGATGTGCGCTTGCTGGCGGCCCCCATCAGTGGCATCGGCGGCAGCCCCCGGATCGCCGAGCTTTTGGTGGAGGAAGGCGACCGCGTCAGCAGTGGCCAGCTGCTGGCCCGCTTTGACACAGCGCCCACCCTTGTGGCCCAACAACGGCTAATTGAGGCTCGCCTTCGCAACCTTGATACCAGATTGGCGGTACAAACCCGCGACGTCCGTCGCTACCGCCAGCTGAGTCGTTCCGGAGCCATCCCCAGTGGGGAGCTCGACAATCGCGAGACGGACCTGCTCAAGCTTCAGGGGGACCGCAATGAGGCTTGGGCTGAACGCGAAAAACTCAAAGCTGAGTTGCTGCTTACCGAACTACGGGCGCCCATAGCTGGCACCGTGCTGAAACTCCATGCACGAGTAGGAGAGCGCCCTACCGACTCTGGCGTACTCGAGCTGGGCGCCAGCAACCGCATGCAGGCCGTGGTTGAGGTTTACGAAAGTGACATCGACCGGGTGCGCCTTGGCCAGAGCGTCTCTTTGATCAGCGAAAACGGCGGTTTTCAAGGCGCGCTTACGGGCGAGGTGATTCGGATCAGTCCCCAGGTGCGGCAGCGTTCAGTGCTTTCAACTGATCCCACCGGAGACGCGGATGCCAGGGTTGTGGAGGTGCGGGTAGCCCTAGATCCCTCCGATAGCCAGCGAGTGCGCGATCTCACGGGCTTAAAGGTGATTGCGCGCCTCGCTGCCACCAGGGCGCCTGGGCAGCCCTAATGCTTGGCCGTATCTGGCAGGGCCGCCGCATTCCCCTTGCCTGGCTGCTTTTGACTCGCCAGCCCGTGCGCCTGGCTGTCGCCCTGGCTGGCATCGCCTTCGCCGGCATCTTGATGTTTATGCAGCTGGGCTTTAGGGACGGCCTGTTTGATGCCAGCGTCACTATTCACCGCCTCTTTGACACCGACCTGGTGTTAATCAGCCCCCGCTCCAGCAGCTCGGTAAGCATGGCCGGCTTTCCCCGCCGCCGTCTGGTGCAGGCCATGGCAGATCCAGATGTGGAGGGGATTACTCCGGTTCACTGGAATTTGCTGCTCTGGCGCAACCCAGACACCAAGGCAACCCGCTCAATCCTCACCCTGGGCTTCGAACCTGCCGATCCCCTGTTCACCGACCCCAGCCTCGCGCCCAAGGCAAAGCTTCTGCAGGATCGGGGCCGAGTGCTGTTTGACGAGCTCTCCAGGCCAGAATTTGGCCCAGTAGCCGAGTGGTTTCGCGGCGGCCGCACCGTCGAAAGCGAGATCAATGGCAAGAAAGTTAGGGTGGCTGGCCTGGTGGGGCTCGGCACCTCCTTCGGCGCTGATGGCAATCTGCTCACCAGCCAGGAGACCTATCTCCAGCTACTGCCAAATACTCCTCCAGGCAGCATTGAGGTGGGTCTAATCCGCTTGCGAGCTGGTGCCAATGCCGATGTGGTGGTCGAAAGGCTGAAGCGGGATCTACCCGATGACGTCAACGTGCTGACCAAAACAGGCTTTATCGCTTTTGAGCAGAACTACTGGAGATCCAGCACCTCGATCGGTTTTATTTTCACCCTCGGCGCAGCCATGGGTTTCGTGGTGGGCTGCGTAATCGTATACCAGATTCTGTATTCAGATGTCAGCGATCACCTGCCGGAATACGCCACCTTGATGGCTATGGGCTATCGCCTGCCCACCCTGCTCGGAGTCGTGGCGCGGGAGGGGATGTTGCTTGCGGTATTCGGCTATCTGCCCGCCTACGCCGCCGGCCAGGGTCTTTACCTACTGGTGCGGAACGCCACCCAGCTACCGGTATCGATGAATCTGACCCGGGCACTGACGGTGTTCATCATGATTTTGGTGATGTGTATGGGCTCGGCAACCCTGGCGATGCGGCGCCTTGGTGATGCCGACCCTGCGGAGATTTTCTGATGGCTGCGATGGTGCGCCTGGAAGGCCTGAGGCATTCATTTGGCAGTGGCGTCAATCGCCGCCAGGTGCTCCAAGACATCAGCCTTTGCGTTGATGCCGGTGAGGTGGTGCTACTTACCGGCCCTTCCGGCTGCGGCAAAACCACCCTGTTGACCCTGATTGGAGCTCTGCGGCAGGTGCAGGAAGGCTCGGTTCACGTATTCGGGGAGGAGCTCAATGGTGCAAGTCGCGCCGCCCGGCTGAAGTTACGACGCAGGATCGGCATGATTATCCAGGGGCACAATTTGCTCAGGTGCCTTACGGCGGAGCAAAACGTACAGATGGGTGCAGACCTGCTGCAAGGGCTCAGTTATCGCGCCCGTAGGGATAGATCTCGGGAATGGTTGCGGGCAGTGGGGCTGAGTGACCATCTCGGCAAGCTGCCCCACGATCTCTCCGGTGGGCAGAAACAAAGGGTCTCGATCGCCCGGGCCCTAGCCGCCAGGCCCCAGCTCCTACTGGCCGATGAGCCCACCGCATCTCTCGATTCCCGTACCGGGCGAGAGGTGGTCGAGCTGCTTAAGGGGCTAGCCAAGGACCAGGGATGCGGTGTGTTGATGGTGACCCACGACCCTCGGATTCTTGATGTGGCAGACCGTCTGGTGCAGATGGAGGACGGTCAATTGAGCAAGGGCGCCTTCGCAATTGAGTAGGGTGGAATTTCGCATCTCTCCAACACGCCGCTCGCATGGCTAAGCGCAGGAATCTCAAGAAGGAAAAGCAAGAGCGAAATCGCTCCTACGCGCGCAAATTCAAGAAGCGCAAGCTGCGTAACGACGGCCGCGGTGAAGGCGCAGGCAACGGTGTGACTGGCACGGCTAACAACGGTGGCGCAGCCGACTGATCAGCTCAGCCCAGGCATAGCTGAGGGGATCCGGAGGGATCCCCTTTTTGCTGTTTAGACCCTCGCGGCGACCCCGATGTTTCTCAGCGTCGTCATTCCCACCTACAACCGCCTGCCAATCCTGCAGAAGTGCCTGCTGGCCCTGGAGGCCCAGGATCTCTCTGCCGCGATTACGAGCTACGAGGTTGTGCTGGTCGACGATGGCTCAACCGATGCCACCGTTAGCTGGCTTAGGCAGCACAGCCTGCAGCTGCCGCACCTGCGACTGATCGAGCAGGAGCACGGAGGGCCAGCCCAGGGACGCAATCGGGGAGTGGAGGCAGCCCAGGGTGATGTGATCGTTTTTATCGACAGCGACCTAGTGGTCACCCCGAGCTTTCTGCGCAGCCACGCTGAAGCCCTAGAGCGCGAGTGGCAGCGCCGGGGCAATCGGAGTTGTTTCACCTATGGCGCCGTAATCAACACCGCCAATTTCCAAGATCCCTGCAGTGAACCACACAAGCTTCAGGATCTTTCTTTCGCATATTTCGCCACCGGTAACGTGGCCATCGACCGGCTGCTGCTGGAGCAGGCAGGACTATTTGACACACGCTTCCGTTTGTATGGCTGGGAAGACCTAGAGCTGGGCGAAAGGCTGCGACGGCTCGGGGTTGCGTTGGTGCGCTGCCCCGAGGCTGTGGGCTACCACTGGCATCCGGCCCTGCGCCTGGAGCAAATCCCCGACCTGATCAGGGTGGAGAGGGAGCGGGCAAAAATGGGACTTGTCTTTTACCAAAAGCACCCCACCAGGCGGGTGCGCATGATCGTTCAGTTCACCTGGCTGCATCGCCTGCTCTGGGAGGCGCTCACCCTGGGCGGCCTGCTCAACGAACGCAGCCTGCGGCCCCTGCTTGCCTGGTTGATCCGCCGCGGGCATCCAGGGGTGGCCATGGAGCTGTTGCGAGTGCCGCTGAACCGCCTGGGAGTGCGGGCCCTGTTTGCAGAAGCCAAGGCAGTCAAGGGCACAGGTCCAGCCCCTAGCCCTATTTGATAGGGTGCCTAAGTACAAATCACACCGCACACCTGCGTGTTTCGGGTGATCCGAGCAGCAATGCCCGTCGGCCCTTCTGGTCGTATGGGTCGTTCTGGATCCCTGGCAGGTGGAGGCAAACCCGAAACCCCAACCCAAAATTATGGCTGTTGTAACTCTCTCCGAAATGATGGAGGCGGGTGCCCACTTTGGGCACCAAACGCGCCGTTGGAATCCCAAGATGTCGCGCTACATCTATTGCGCGCGTAATGGAGTCCATATTATTGATCTGGTGCAGACCGCCGTCTGCATGAACAACGCCTACAAATGGACCCGCAGTGCGGCCCGCAGTGGCAAGCGTTTCCTCTTTGTTGGCACCAAGAAGCAGGCCTCCGAGGTGATTGCCCAGGAGGCAACACGTTGTGGCGCCTCGTACGTGAACCAGCGCTGGCTGGGCGGCATGCTCACAAACTGGACCACGATGCGCGCTCGCATCGATCGTCTCAAGGACTTGGAGCGCATGGAAAGCTCTGGCGCCATTGCCATGCGTCCCAAAAAGGAAGCTGCCGTGTTGCGCCGCGAACTGGAGCGCTTGCAGAAGTATTTGGGCGGTTTGAAGAACATGCGTCGCCTGCCCGACGTAGTGGTGTTGGTGGACCAGCGCCGTGAAACCAACGCTGTGCTCGAAGCTCGCAAGCTAGATATTCCTTTGGTGTCCATGCTTGACACCAATTGTGATCCCGACCTCTGCGACGTGCCTATCCCCTGCAACGATGACGCCGTTCGTTCCGTACAGCTGGTGCTTGGCCGCCTTGCCGATGCCATCAACGAAGGCCGCCACGGTGCCCAGGACCAGGGCCGTGAAGACGAAGGCTGATTTGATCCACAACTATCGTTTCACGAATTCGTAACCCGTACCCCATACCAAACCATGGCTGAGATTTCGGCAAAGCTGGTTAAAGAACTGCGCGATAAAACAGGCGCAGGAATGATGGATTGCAAGAAGGCGCTTTCTGAATGTGGCGGTGACACCACCAAAGCAACCGAATGGCTGCGCCAAAAAGGTATTGCCACGGCTGAGAAAAAGGCCGGACGCACCGCCGCTGAAGGTGCCGTGGGCAGCTACATCCATACAGGTGCTCGTGTAGGGGTGCTGGTCGAGGTCAACTGCGAAACCGACTTCGTAGCCCGTGGCGACGTTTTCCAGGAATTGCTGCGCAATGTGGCGATGCAGATCGCGGCCTGTCCTGGTGTGGAATACGTAAGCATTGATCAGATTCCTGCTGAGGTTTCCGAGCGCGAAAAATCCATCGAGATGGGTCGAGATGATCTCGAGGGCAAACCAGCCCAAATGAAGGTCAAGATCGTTGAAGGACGGATTGGCAAGCGCCTCAAGGAATTGGCCCTGCTGGACCAGCCCTTCATCAAGGACAGCGCCGTCACAGTGGCGGAGATGGTGAAGCAGGTGGCCGGCAAGGTCGGTGAAAACATTCAGGTGCGCCGCTTCACCCGCTTCACCCTTGGTGAGGGCATCGAGGTGGAGAAGGCTGATTTCGCTGCCGAGGTAGCTGCCATGACCCAGACGGCCTGATCAGCAAGCCAGTGACCCCATTGGAGGCTGCCAAAAGGCAGCTTGAGGATCTGAAATCCCAGCTGGTGGCCTCCAACCCCCAGCTTTATCGCCACTTGGCCCTTTATCTCCAAGTGTTGAGAGATGGCCTGTTGAACAGTGTTCAGCAGGCCTGTTTTTATCTGGCAACCCAGGTAAATCCGGAGCGCTACAGCGAGCTGGATGCCCTCCAGCGTCAAGTGTTTCATCGACGCATCCGCAGCCTGGTGCAACGGGTCAGCAGTTTGCTAACGATCGAACAGGCTGCTCACTTGGCGGCCCAAATCGCGCGCGAAAACCACAAGCAACTCAATCGTCAGCGCAGCAGGTTGCTTGAGGCCCTGGGCGGAGACGAAGTCGAATCAGATGGTGGAGAGCCGCAGGAAGAAAGCCCAGCGAGGGGATCTATCCACCTGGGCATGGCCTTGCCGATAGGAGCAGACTTCCTCAGCAACTCCAGCTTCGCCCTACGGCCCGCGGTTGAGCCCTCCGAGCCCGATAGCAACAACCCATTGAGCGCAATCACAGTGGATGACGAAGAGGGCGAACCAGACGGCCAAGGGGACAGGGACTCGACAATGCGGGCCATGGCGGAAGCCTTCAGCGACTGGTTGGGTCAATCCTCCAGCCACCCCCCGAGTCCTTGGGATGGGGGCCGGTTGCCAACGGAACCTGCGCTGCTGCTGGCCTGGATAGGTGGATTCGAGCAGGCCCTAAGCCGCCGTCTACGCAATCTCTCCCACGCTCTCAACGTTGACCTGCTGCGTCTAGGACTAACAACAACCCTGCTGCCTGTGAGCTTGCTGGATGCAGCCCTGACAGGGCAATTGGAAAGTCTGGAAGCCCCAGCCAACCTGCTGCGCTTACCCCTGCCCTTCGGGCCCGAGCCGACAGCAGGTCGGCTCGAATCCGTGGCAGTGCTGTTACGGCCTGCCGACCTCGAGCAAGACCTGCCCAAATTGCGCACCTGCCGTACCCGGATTCAGCAGCACCGCCAGGAGGTGCGCAGAATGGCTCAGCATTATCGCCGCCTCAAGCGGCGGGTTCAGGCGCTTGAGGCGGAACAGCTGTGGCTGCAGGACATCAACCCAGCCCAGCCCCTGGCGAGCCCCCAGGACTAGAAGCCTGGCTGCGGGCTCTGCAGCAGGCCCTGCAGGTGGAGGCCGATCGGGGATTCATCGATCTAAAGGGCCGCCAAACCTGCTTCAGCAGCTTTGTAGCTCAGCAGTTGCAGCAGCGGCCGCCCAACCTGCCGGCTGAAGCGCTCCAACTGCTACTGGATCTTTCAGTTGGGTTCCAGACCTACGGCGAGCTTCCCTTGGCCCGGCGCCAGACCTTGGTACGGTTGTGCAGGGAAAGGCTGCACGCCCTGCGTAAGGCCCAACAGCCAGTGCTGGCTGTAGCGCCACCGCGGTTGCGGCTGGCGACGAACTCCCCGGCGGCGGCGGCGGCGGCCGGCAAGGCTGCAAGCCTGGACAGCTTCAACGCTGAAACGCCCCTCTCAGAGGTTCGTGGGGTCGGCCCTAAGACCGCCGCGCGCCTGGCCCAGCTCGGCCTGCTGCTGGTGCGCGATTTAGTGCATTACTACCCGCGTGACTATCTCGACTACGCAAATCTGGTGCGGATAAGCGGGCTCGAACCCGGCCGCACCGCCACAATCGTGGCATCGGTGCGCCGCAGTCATGCTTTTGCCAGTCCTCGCAATCCCAACCTCTCGATCCTTGAACTTCACTTGGTCGATTGCACCGGGAGGATCCGAGTAAGTCGGTTCTTCGCAGGGCAGCGCTTTTCCAGCCCAGGCTGGCTGAAATCCCAGCAACGGCTGTTTCCGATTGGGGCCACGGTGGCGGTGAGTGGCCTGGTCAAAGAAACCCCCTATGGGCCGGCGTTCCAGGACCCGTTGATGGAGGTGTTGGAGTCGCCCCAGGCACCGGTGCGCTCCGAAACGATCGGCAGGCTTCTGCCTGTTTACGGCCTCACTGAAGGATTGGGTGCAGACCGGCTGCGCCAGGTGGTGGAAGCCGTGATTCCCTTGGTGAATAGCTGGCCCGATCCCCTGCCTGAGGCCCTGCGCCGCAGCCAGAAGCTGATGGGCCGCTCTGAAGCGCTCACCCAGATCCATGGTCCCAGCAGCCAGGAGCAGCTGCAGGCCAGCCGTCGCCGGCTGGTGTTTGATGAGTTTTTACTCCTGCAGTTGGGCCTGGCCCAACGGCGCCGCCAACTAAGCCAGAGGCCTGCTCCACCCCTGGCCTTGCCACCGGGTAGTGAAGGCCTGGTGCAGAGCTTTCTGGCGATCCTGCCCTTTGGTCTCACCAGCGCCCAGCAGCGGGTGCTAGCTGAGATCCGCGCCGACCTGGCCCGCCCCCAGCCCATGGCCCGCTTAGTGCAGGGGGATGTGGGCAGTGGCAAAACCGTAGTTGCCTTGGCCTCCCTACTCACCGCGATCGAGGCCGGCTGCCAGGGGGCCCTGATGGCTCCCACCGAGGTGCTAGCTGAACAGCACTACCGCAAGCTGACGGAGTGGCTGCCCCAGCTGCACGTCACCTCTGCCTTGCTCACCGGCTCCACCCCCGCCCCGCGAAGGCGACAACTGCTCCAAGATCTCGCCAACGGCCAGTTGCAGCTGCTGGTGGGCACCCACGCCCTGCTGGAGGACCCGGTTCAGTTCGATCAGCTCGGCCTAGTGGTGGTCGATGAGCAGCATCGCTTCGGTGTACGCCAGCGCAATCGCTTGCTGGCCAAGGGGCTTCAGCCTCACCTGCTGACGATGACGGCCACGCCCATTCCTCGCACCCTTGCCCTGTCACTCCACGGCGACCTGGATGTGAGCCAGATCGACGAACTGCCCCCGGGACGCCAACCGATCCGCACCTCCCTGATCAAGGGCAGCCAGCGCCAGCAGGCCTATGCGTTGATCCGCGAGCAGGTGGCCTTGGGTCAGCGGGCCTACGTGGTGTTGCCGCTGGTGGAGGAGTCGGAGAAGCTCGAGCTGCGCTCGGCTGTGGAGGTGCACAGACAGCTAAGTGAGGAGGAGTTTCCGGATCTACCGGTGGGGCTATTGCATGGCCGGCTTAGCAGCGCCGACAAGCAAGCCGCCATCGGCGCCTTCGCCAGCGGTGCAACCCAGGTGCTGGTAAGCACAACCGTCGTGGAGGTGGGCGTGGACGTGCCGGAGGCCAGCGTGATGGTGATCGAGCATGCCGAGCGCTTCGGCTTAGCCCAACTGCACCAGCTGCGGGGGCGAGTTGGGAGAGGAGCTGCGGCCTCCCACTGCCTGTTGATCAATGACAGCAGCAATGTGCTGGCGCGCCAGCGGCTGGAGGTGCTGGTGCGCTCCAGCGATGGCTTTGAAATCGCCGAAATGGATCTGCGCCTACGGGGCCCGGGCCAGGTGCTGGGAACTCGTCAGAGCGGCCTGCCGGATCTGGCCTTGGCCAGCCTCACCGAAGATGGGGCTGTACTCGAGGAGGCACGAGAGATAGCCCGGCAAATCACCGCTGCAGATCCGGAATTGCTGCAGCATCAGGGGTTAGCAGAGGCCCTAGCTGAGCAACGCCGCCGCCAGATGGATCAAGTTGCCCGCCTTAACTGACCTGAGCGATTGTGGTCTGGTGAGACCAGGTAAAATGCCGAGTTAGGCGGAAAGGTAGTCGGACACATGCCCCGATAGATCGCGCATCGAGGCAACAGCCCGCCGTTCAAGCCCTCGGGCCGAATCGCGGCTAATGCCAAGCTCGCGGGCCACCGCCGAAAGGCTCAAGGCAGCCAGCTGATCGATGCCATAACGCATCCTGAGCAGTTGGGCTTCCTGTTCAGGCAGCTGATCCAACAACTTACGAATGTTGCTCTTGAGGCAATTCTCGAGGGCTAATTGTTCGGGTTGAATCCCGTCACAGGCCACCTTATCGAGCAAATTTATGGGTTCCCCATCGGCTGTTGTGTGATCGAAGCTGAGCGGTTGTACAGCGCGAAACATCAGCTCTTGTACGTCGAGTTCAGAAAGGCCTGAGGCCGATGCCAGCTCATGCAGCCTGGGCGGACGGCCATGAATCTGGGTCAGCTCCCGCTGACAACGCTTGAGTTTGCTTAGTGCAGCGTTAATGGGGGCTGGCAGGCGGATCGTGCGGCTCTTGTTTTTGATTGCCTGGGTGATGCCCTCCCGAATCCACCAGTAGGCGTAGGTAGAAAACTTATATCCACGACTGGGATCAAATTTTTCAACGCCTCGCACAAGGCCAATCGTGCCTTCCTGAATAAGGTCTGCTAGCTCAAAGCTGCTATTTGTATAATTTTTAGCGATTGACACCACCAAGCGCAGATTCGCCGACACCATTCTTTCCTTAGCCTGCTGGCCCTGGCGGATCCGGCACTGAAGCTCAACAAGCTCGAGGTTGGCTGCAACTGCCAGCTGCTGCTCATTAGGGGCAATCCCACCCGCCCTCAAAGTGAGCTCCTCACGAACCGCCTCGAGACCGACCAGTTGTTGAACCTGGCGCCCAAGGGTTATCTCCTGATCGGCGCTCAGCAGCGGCACCCTGCTGATATCGCGCATGTAGGAGCGCAACAAATCCCGGCCATGGCTGCCATCTAACGGGTGATCGCCGCTCAAAACAAAGCGAGTGGGCATGGGCGGGGTCTAAGTAAACGTCAGAGTTTCGAAACCTTAAGAGCCTGATGCCGTGACCTGCAGGTCGGCTCTGCCGCTGCGATCCGGTTTGAATGGCAAAGCCTGTCTGTAGCTCCCTTGCGCCCCTGGAACTCCATTCCGATTGCTGAGGTTGATGAGCCGCTGCAGGAAATTCCAACGGCCTTGCTGCGGCTCGAACCCCATCCCTACGCAGCACTGGGAGCGCCCTATGGGCCTGCTGCATCGCCATTTCGGTTGCGGCAGGGGGTGGTCTCCCGCCTGCTGCAAGCCCAGCAAGCGCTGCAGAAGCAGCAGCCTGGCTGGAGCTTGGCGATTTTTGATGCCTGGAGGCCGGTGGCCGTGCAGCGCTTCATGGTGCGCCATGCCCTTGTGGTCGAATGTGGACGAATCGGCATTGACCCCGACCTCCCCTCCGCAGAGCGAGATCAGGCGGAAGCCGCCGTGGACCGCTTCTGGGCCCCTCCCAGCGACAATCCCGCCACTCCGCCTCCCCACAGCACAGGAGCTGCCGTGGATCTCACCTTGGCTGATGCTGCCGGCCATGCATTGGCGATGGGGGGAGAGATCGACGAAGTAGGAAGGATTTCCGAACCCTTATTTCATCAGGCCGCGTCATTGGCTGATTCGAGCAGCCCAGCAGCTACCTGGCACCAGCGCCGCCAGTTGCTGGCAAGAGTGATGGCTGGTTCAGGGTTTGAGCAGCATCCCAACGAGTGGTGGCACTTCAGTTGGGGTGATCAGCTGTGGGCCTGGCGTAGCGGCGCAAAGGAGGCCTGCTACGGGCGAATAGGTGATTCGGCAAATTCCCGGCTGAGCTGAGCAGCCTGTTCTGGGCTCAGTAACTGGCGGTTTACACACCGGCTGAGGGTCTTTGCGGTCATTTCCAGTTGGATCTTGCGAAGGTGGGCTAGCACGGCCTCACCTTGGTCGACAAAGGGCTGCAACTGCTGACGAAAAACAGCTCGAATCCATTCCGGGTCACAGGTACTCAGGTCGGGGTCGAACAATGTTGGGCGTGATGGAGGGGTGGTGGGCTGCTGCCGGCCTTGGCCCCAGACAGGAGCCAACCCCAAGGCTGCCTGCAAGCTCAGGGCGCCGAGTAAGCCCAATTGAGCCCAGATCACCCTGCCCCCTCTGCCAGCCATTGCTGCACGGTTTCACGGCCACTCTTGACCACAAAATCGCCCAAGCTGCGGCGGCCGCCGGCGTTCTGCCAGGCCTTCAGCAAGGGTTCAAGGGTGGTTTCTAGATCCTGCAGCGGCATCTTCTCTAGGTAGGGTTCCGCTAATCGGCTGAGGTTGGGGGTGCCCCCCAGCCACAACTGGTATTGATCGACACCACTACCCACAAGGCCAAGCTCCGCCATGTACGGGCGGGCGCAGCCGTTCGGGCAACCGGTTATGCGCACTAGCACCGATCGGGAAATTTCCAGTCGCTGCAGTTGGGCTTCCAGCCGCTCCAGCACGCTTGGCAGGATGCGCTCAGCTTCCGTAACAGCGAGACCACATAGGGGCAGGGCCGGACAGGCCAGGGCGTGGCGCTGCAATGGGGCAGGTGCTTCCGGTGCATTGATACCAAGCCCAGCCAGGGCAGCGCGGATGGTGGAGCGCTGGGCGGTGCCGATGTTGCAGAGCAGCAGATCCTGGTTGGGGGTGAGTCGCACCTCGAGCTTGTAGGTGTCGACCAGTCGACGTAAACCACTCTTGAGCTCACCGGATAGGCGTCCGCACAGCACTGGTAGGCCCACAAACCAAAGGCCACGGCTCTGGCGATGCCAGCCGAGGTAATCCTCGAGCTTGGTTTTTGGCTCTAGCCGCATCCCTTTGATCGGGTGGGCGAAGTAGCGCTCCTGAAGCTCCTGACGGAACCAATCGACGCCCCGGTCGTGGATCAAATACTTCATGCGGGCATGGCGCCTTTGCTCCCGGTCGCCATGGTCCCGCTGTAGGGCCACGATCGCCTGCAGCAGTTCAAGCACGTGCCCATAGGCCACATAGCCGAGGCGGTCCGCTGTACGAGCGAAGGTTTCCTCCTTGTTGTGGGTGCGGCCCATGCCACCACCTACGTAAACGTTGCAACCAAGGGGGCTTCCCTTGGGATCGCAGAACAGCACAAGGCCAATGTCCTGGGTAAGGAGGTCCACCGAGTTATCGCCGGGAACGGTGACGGCAACCTTGAATTTTCGGGGCAGGTAGGTGCTGCCATAGAGCGGTTCGGCCGCATCGCCGCTGAAGACAGCACCCTCCTGCTGCAGCGCCTTAATTTTGGCCACCGCAGGGCTGGGCTTGATCCGGTAGCTAAGCTCACCATCAACCCAGAGGTCGAGGTAGGAACCCTCAGCTGCCTGGGGGGAAAGCAAATCGGCGATATCGTCAGCAAGCTTTCGCGCAGCTGGGTAAGCCCCCTTCTCAAAGGGTGCTGCTGGGGCCATCACATTGCGGTTGATATCGCCACAGGCGGCCAGGGTCGAGCCCAGCTCGCGCACGATCGTGCCGATCACCTCTTTGAGATTCTCCTTTCGGACGCCATGCATTTGAAATGCCTGGCGAGTGGTGACCCGCAGGCTGCCGTTACCTAGCCGGTCGGCAAGCTCGTCTATGGCCAGAAAGAGGGGCCCCGGGACCCGCCCACCGGGATTGCGCAACCGCAGCATCATCTGCCAATCCTTCTCAGCGCCCTTGCGCCGGTTTTCGCGGTTGTCCTGCTGGTAGCTGCCGTGAAACTTCAGGATCTGGACAGCACCGTCCGTGAAATTGGCGGAGTCGTTGCCGAGCTCCGTCAGTAATGGCTCTTTCAGGTGGCCGCTGCTGACCTTGAGCTGTTCAAATTTTGAGGCTGCCGGCTTGACTTCGGGCATCGGGTCTTTGGTACAACGCTCGGCACGTGATCGAAGTTAGCGAACAGCGTTCAATACAGTCGCCTTGTCTTGCCCTGCAGCTGTGTCGACCTTTTTGCTCGAAATCGGCACTGAAGAACTCCCCGCTGATTTTGCAAGGTTGGCCCTTCCCCAGCTGGAGCAGGTGGTGCGACGCGATCTGGACACTCTGAGGTTCAGTTACGACGGTATTTACTGCACAAGCACGCCCCGAAGGTTGGTCGTCAGCGTGGCTGGGCTGCCGCCTCGCCAACCCGACCTGGAGGAGGAGCGCAAGGGGCCTCCCCAGGCCCAGGCCCTCAAGGATGGCCAACCAACTGCTGCAGCCCTTGGCTTTGCGAAACGCTGTGGCGTTCCCCCCGAGGCCCTGGAAATTCGTGACACGGCTAAGGGGCCATTTTTGTTTGCCCGCTGCCTCGAACCAGGGCAGCCCACCACCGATGTGCTGGCAACCCAGGTTCCCCTTTGGATTGAGGCCCTGCAGGGACGCCGCTTCATGCGCTGGGGGGAGGGGGAGAGTCGCTTTTCAAGGCCTGTGCGGTGGCTTGTGGCCCTGCTCGATAGCGAGCTCGTAGCTGTGACCCTGGCTGGCAGTGATCCGGTTGTGACGGCGGGCAAGGAAAGCAGGGGCCATCGCCTGCACAAGAGCGGCGTGGCTGTTGCGAATGCTACGGACTACAGCGTTGTGCTGGCAGCTGCCGGTGTGGAGGTCGATCGTTATCGCCGCGGGGCGTTGATCCGTAGCGCTGTTGAAGCTTCAGCCACTGCCCACAACGCCGATGCCGATCTGCCTGAGGCGCTCTTCCAGGAATTAATAGACCTGGTCGAATCACCATCGCTGCTGGAAGGCCGATTTGATGACCACTACCTAGGCCTGCCCGCCGAGGTACTCAGCACCGTGATGCGCTCTCACCAGCGCTACGTCCCCCTGTATCGCAAGGGCCACAGCCAGGACCCCCTGGCACTTGATGCCCGCGCCAGCCTGCTGCCCCGCTTTTTATGCATCAGTAATGCCCTACCTGAAGCGGCTGCCAGCGTTACTCGGGGTAACGAACGGGTGCTGAAGGCCCGCCTCGCCGATGCCGAATTCTTTGTGCGGGCCGATCGGAACATCGCCAGCATTGATCGCCGCCAACAGCTGGCTCGGGTCACCTTTGCGGAGGGACTGGGCTCCCTGCTCGAGCGCACCGAGCGGCTCGAATGGTGCACAGATGTACTGCTGGAGCAGCTCCAACTCCCTGCCAGCTGCAGCAGCCATGCCCGCCGGGCGGCCCATCTCTGCAAACACGACCTTGTCAGCCAGATGGTGGGTGAATTCCCAGAGCTGCAGGGAGCAATGGGGGGCAAATATCTGGTGGCAGAGGGAGAGCCCCATCAGGTAGGCCTGGCTGTACTGGAGCACTACTTGCCCCGTGGCGCCGGCGACGCCCTACCCAGCTCCGAGGCAGGAGCTGTTGTCGCCCTGGCTGAGCGCCTGGAGTTGCTCTTAAGCATTTACGCCAAGGGCGAACGCCCTACCGGCTCCTCCGATCCCTACGCCCTGCGCCGCGCGGGCCAAGGCCTGCTGCAGATTTTGTGGGAGAAGGGCTGGCGCCTGGATCTGCTCGCCCTTTTGCAGCGCTCATGCCAGCACTGGGCTGAGCTGCTGCCTCACTACGCCGTTGATGCGGAAAAATTAACCACTGAGATCGCCGACTTCCTGCGCCAGCGGCTGGTGAGCCTGCTTGAGGAAGGCGGAATGGATGTCGACCTAGTGCAAGCGGTGGCTGGGAACACAGGTGATCAAGGGAGGGTGCTGTCCGATCCAGAGGATGCCCGGCAACGAGTTGCCCTGCTTATGGAACTGCGCAGCTCGGGCCAGTTGGCAGCGGTGCAGGCGGTAGTTACACGGGCGGCGCGGCTGGCAAACCAGGCCGATCTGCCGAGCAGCGTGCTCAGTGCCGCGGCAGTAGTCGATCCGGATCTGTTCGAAAAAAGTAGTGAGGCAGCCATGTTGGCCGTGCTCAACAAGCTTGAGCCCTTCGCCACAAGTAGCGCCCATGATCGCTATCGCAACCTGGCTAGCGGGCTTTCGGCTGGCGCCCCAGCTTTGGCGGCATTCTTTGACGGTGAGCAGAGCGTGATGGTTATGGCTGAAGATGGAGCGGTACGTAGCAACCGTCTCCATTTGCTTGGGGTGCTGCGCAATCAGGCTTTCGTATTGGCTGACTTCAGTCGCATCGTGGGATGAGATCCCCATAGGCTCTAGAGCTGTAGGCAACCTAAATGCCTGTTCAAATTGGGGGTCATTGTTGAGCTTGCTTCCGTCGCCGCCGGACTCCTTGTCGCCCGTTTCACCGCGGCGCCGAGATTTTCAGCTCGAGAACTTCCGCCAAGGCGATGACCGCATCGCCAGCTGGCAGTTAATCAATACCCTCGTGCCGACAGCCCTGCTTTGGGCATCAGTGCCGGCGCTCGCTGCCGCCGGGGCTGGCCTACGGCTACTGCTGCTGCCAGTGCTGCTGCTACTAGTCCTTTTTTCGGCGCGCTCATTCGCGCTAATGCACGATTGCGGCCACGAATCGCTCTTCAAAACTCGCTGGATAAACAGGCCCGTTGGTTTTCTCCTGGGTTGCCTAAATGCAATCCCCCAACACCCCTGGTCCCGCGGCCACGCCTTCCACCACAAACACAACGGCAACTGGGAGCGCTATCGGGGCCCCTCTGCGGTGCTGACCCTGAGCGACTACTTGGCCCTGTCTCCACGGCAACGCTGGTTTTATGGACTTAGTCGCCACCCTCTGATGCTCTTTCCAGGCGGTTGCTACTACCTGCTGATTCGGCCAAGGATTGTGCTGGTACTGGGTGTATCTGAGTGGCTAGCATCTATGGCATCCCACCTGGGCCAAAAGGGACTAACCGGCCTTGCTGAGCTGCCAGCATTGAGCCGTAATTTTAGCTCCAGCCATTGGTATACATCAGCTGAGTGTATAGATCTTTTTGCTAATAATCTGGTTGTACTAACTAGCTGGTGGGTGATGGGATCATGGCTTGGCCACGGCCTGTTTTGGAGCTGCTACCTATTTGTGATGACTTTATCCTCAGCTTTATTTCTCTGCATCTTTTTCGTTCAACACAATTTTGCAGACTCCTATGCTAGTGGCAGCGAAGGTTGGGATTATCAGCGCGGCGCCCTAGAGGGTAGTAGTAATTTAGAAATGCCAGCAATCCTAAATTGGTTTTGGGCAGACATCTCCTTCCACAGCATTCATCACCTCTGCGAAAGAATTCCTAATTACCGCCTGCGGGCCTGCCACGAAGCCAATGCAGCGTTACTGGTCGAATCTCCGAAATTAAGCCTTAAGGATTTCCCCAGCAGCTTTAGATACGTTCTGTGGAATTCAGAGGCAAAAAAATTGCTCACATTGGCAGAGGCCAATATGAGCGCTGTAGATTGCAAAGCGAAGTAGCTTTTGAGACAAGTAGCTTCTGAGAATTAATTCTTTCCGGCTAGGGCCGGTTCGCGATCCTGTTCAGGCTCTGCTTTGTTTGGAGGTGAGGTTTCGGTTTTGCGTGATTTCACACCCACCTTGATACCACCTTTGATGGTGCTGACCGCCAGCATTGCATTAACTTCAGCCTCGCCTCGCACGGCGCTATCCACCGGCTTGTAGCCCTGGGGAGCGAGGGCATTGCCCCTAAGAACCGAACCAAGGGTAAGCAGTGTCAGTTTCAGCTGCTGCCACGGATTCATCATTACGACCCGCTTGTAGAGATAACTGTCGAAGGTGAGGCGTTGCACGTCCTTGTCGTCGCACATTTCGACAAATGCTTCTCGAGCAGCATCGTTTCGGTAGAAAATATTTTGGAGTATCTCAAGAACCTTGTAAGTAGCGCCGTATTGGCGATCCCATTTCTTCAGATATTTTTTAAGATCTGCCTCGGTAGGAACCTTGCTACCGCCAGCACTGGATTCCACAATCTGCTCGGCACACATGCGACCGCTTTTTGCTGCGAAATAAATGCCCTCGCCAGAGCTCTTGGTGACATAGCCAGCAGCATCCCCAACTAGAGCCATGCGGCCAACCACGCGACGGGGGCGGGGATGCTCCGGAATCGGATGGGCTTCTACCTTGATTACTTCACCATTAACCAGCCGTTTTTTGGCCCGTTCACGGATGCCCTCTTGGAGTCCCTTAATCAGCCCTTGGTTTTGTTGCATGGTTCCAGTACCAACCGCCACGTGGTCGTACTTGGGAAACACCCAGGCATAAAAGTCTGGAGATACATCAGTACCCACATACATCTCAGCCAAATTTTCGTAGTACTTCATCTCCTCGGCAGGCAGTCTGATGCGCTCCTGGAAGGCGATGGCCACGTTGTAGTCACCGGCATCCATAGCCTTGGCAACTCGACTATTGGCTCCATCAGCCCCCACAATCAAATCAACTTCTAGAGTCTTGGTTACTCCAGTTGCTTCTCCAGCGGCATAATCGGAGTAGGTAAGAGTATAGGGGCCCTGTCGGTTGACACCTGTATCAATTTTGGTAACCAAGCCGTTCACGAGCTGGGCACCTAATTCGGCAGATCGGTTGCGGAGAAAGGCGTCCATAACCTCCCTGCGGCACATGCCAATGTATTCATTCTCATTTTCTAAATTAATATCTACCTCTCTATTTGAGGGGGAGATCATCTTCATGTTCCGCACCTTGCGGTCGATGATCGACTCAGGCAGGTCGAATTCTTCCACCATGCAAAGAGGAATGGCGCCGCCGCAAGGCTTGGCGTTGTCGAGCTTGCGCTCAAAAATCCAGGTTTGAATACCGGCCTTGGCAAGCACCTCAGCTGCACAGGATCCACTGGGGCCGCCACCCACAACCGCGACTCGCAACATCAAAAAAACGCTCCGCCAACTTGGATGCTGCTGGGAAGCTAACACCGCTAACCGGTCAGGTGGTGGTCAGTCCGACCTCCCCGCCTAGGATCTTCATTGCTTGTGTTTAGGAAGATTGCTCGGTGCCAGGCAGGGAACCCGCGTGACCTATCGCAATTCCCGCAGGCCAGGCCAACCCCTAGCCATGGGGGACATTCCTGTCGCCCGCCGCACCAGCCCACCTTCAGCCAAGACGAACCGCTGGCTTCTCGGAGTCAGCGTGGGCACAGGCTCGCTTTTGATCACCCTTGCCCTAGTTGTGGTTTGGCGCCCAGGGCCGCTGCAGCGCCTGTTGGCCCCACCGCCAGTTAAGGGATTAAACGCCCGCACGGGCCTCGATGGACGACTTCTTGGCCATTTCCCTTACGGCGAGCTGCCTGCCGCCGAGCGGGTGGCGATCGCCCCAGGGCTCAGCCTGCAACGCGATGCCGCAGCTTCCTTTCTGACTATGCAACGAGATGCAGCACTTAGCGGGGTCGAGATTGTGGTGCTGAGCGCCTTCCGCTCCCTAAGCCTTCAAAACGATCTCTTCTTTGGCGTGAAATCGGATCGCAACCAGAGCGCAAGGGAGAGGGCCATGGTGAGCGCTCCGCCAGGGTTTTCCGAGCACAGCACCGGATACGCCATAGATCTCGGTGATGGTCGGGCCCCTGCTGCCAACCTTTCACCCTCCTTCGATCAAACCGATGCCTACGCCTGGCTACAAGCCAATGCCGCCAGGTACCATTTCATCCTTTCTTTTCCCCAGGGCAATCCCCAGGGGGTGAGTTACGAGCCTTGGCATTGGCGTTTTGAGGGCAGCGCAGAGGCTTTGCAGCTTTTTGAGCCGGCCCAACGGCTGGCACGCTGATGGCTAATCCGGATTTACTTGCTCCTGCAGGCAGCTGGGAGGCACTGAGGGCTGCGGTGGCAAATGGTGCCGACGCTGTTTATTTCGGCGTGGAAGTTTTCAACGCCCGTATGCGGGCCGCAAATGTCCGTCAGGAGGAGTTGCCGGAGCTGATGCGATGGCTGCATCGTCGAGGAGTGAAGGGATTGCTCCCCATCAATGTGCTCGTATTCAGCGATGAACTGGTTGAGGCGGCAGGGCTGATCCTGGCGGCGGCGGCAGCCCAGGTAGATGCCCTAATAGTCCAGGACGTCGGTCAGGCTCGGCTTGTGCGCAGCCTGGAGCCCGAGCTGGCTGTGCATGGCTTCCCCCAGATGTCGATCACCAGCGCTGCCGGGGTGGCTATGGCCGCAGGGCTTGGCTTTGTCCGGGTTGTGCTTGCCCGTGAACTGACCCTCACCGACTTGGGCCACTTGCAGGCCCAGCTGCGGCAGCGCTAGTCGGCGATGCCGCTAGAGGTGTTTGTGCATGGCGCCCTTTGCGTTGCCTATTGGGGCCAGTGCCTCACCAGCGAAGCTCTCGGCCAACACAGTGCCAACTGGGGCGAGTGTGCCCAGGCCTGCCGGTTGCCCTATCAATTGATTGTTGACGACCAAGAGCGCGATCTTCAGGAGCAGCGGCGTTCCCTGGAGCTGAGCTTCTCGCGAGGGCTCTCCACCGGTTGGTATGGAGGGCCCCAACCACCAGGCCCTGGTGCATGGCCACTGCAGCAAGAAACGCGGACCACTAATCGGCAAACTTGAGCACTGCAATAGCGACGGTTGGTGGATCCTCCAGACCCAGGCAACCCTCAAGCCTGGAGATGGGCTGTTGTTTGAGGCCCCCGCGACTGGACCGCTGGAGCCGCCACTGGAGGTGGGTGGTCGGGTGATGGCGGTGCAGCAGCGATCTGCAGCTCGAACGCCAGTGGCAGAGCCTGGCCATCCAGCCGACCCCGGAGCGCAGCCGTGCCCTGTGGCTTCGCTTGCAAGGCCGGGTAGGCGAGCCCCTGAAGCTCTGGGTGAATGGCGCCGAATGCCTTAATCCGGCGGATATCGCCCAAATCAGCCTGCGTTCTGCTGCAACCCTGCAGGCCGCCAGGGACCAAGCCCTCGACCGACCCAGAGTCTCCCTAGCCAAACTGGGACGCCTCGGCGGCACATGTTGGCGGCTGGAAAAACTGGAAATGGCCATAAATGGAGAGCTTTTCCTGCCCCGTAGCTATTTCTTCAGATAAGCAAAAGGCTGATCTCACAGCCGTGCTGCAAGAACTCTCCAGCGCAGCCTGTGTATCGCCAGCACCTTCTCCTGTACTGGGAAGGGCTAAAGACTCAACACCACAAGTGGTTGTGCTGGTGCGCAGCCTTGAGCAACTGTGCGCCATGCAAGATCAATCAGTCGCGTCTGTGATTGCTGGCCTGGAGGCATCTGGCTGGCCGGAGCGCGCATTACCCGCCCGGATGAGCGCTGGAGCCTGGAGCCCCTTGTGCGGGCCCAACCCGATGGCTATCTGAAACGAAACGCGGACCAGCTAAAGGTCCTGACCCCGTTGGCTCCCTGCTACTGCGATTTTTCATTAAACCTCGCCAATCCACTCACGGCCACCTGGTTTCTGGAGCAGTGGAAGTTGCTCGCCCAAGTACGGGGCTGTCCGCCAGGGCAGGTAGATGGGACTGTTCACCAGCACATGCCCCTGTTCCACATGGAACACTGCCTGTTTTGCGCCTTTCTCTCCGATGGGCACGACCATACCTACTGCGGCCGACCTTGCGAAAAACACACCGTGCTTCTGCGGGATCGCAGTGGTAGTGGGGATCCGCTGCGGGCCGATCTCGGCTGCCAAAACACCCTGTTCAATGAGCGGGCCCAAAGGCAGCTGAGGCCTTGCCGCAGCTGAAGCGCTCAGGCGTGCGGCAGTTCCGAATTGAACTCCTGAAAGAATCGACGACAGAAAGCAAGCATCGCCTGCAGCAATACGCAGCAGCCCTGCGCGGTGAGATCTGCAAGCGCAGCCTCTGGCAGCAGGAACAGATGGTGAGTCGTCTTGGCGTGACCCGTGGCAGTCTCAAAAGCGGTAGGGGTGTGGGATAGAGTGGGGATATGGCTTTGAGTCTGCGTAAACGTTTCACAAAACGTTCCGTCTACATAAACTTCAAGTCAACGGTTTCCATTCAACGTAAAAGTAGGGTTTTATTTGTATGAGCGGTGCACACCCAGGCACGCCGATTCGCAACATTGCGATCATTGCCCACGTCGACCATGGCAAAACCACGTTGGTGGATGCCATGCTCAACCAATCGGGCATCTTCCGAGAAGGAGAGGCAGTGCCAACCTGTGTGATGGATTCGAACGATCTCGAGCGGGAGCGCGGGATCACAATTCTCTCCAAAAACACCGCCGTCGACTACGAAGGCATTCGTATCAATATTGTTGATACTCCTGGACACGCAGACTTCGGTGGAGAGGTGGAGCGGGTGCTGGGCATGGTCGACGGTTGTCTGCTGATCGTTGATGCCAATGAAGGCCCGATGCCACAAACCCGGTTTGTACTGAAAAAAGCACTCGAAAAAGGCCTACGCCCGATTGTTTTCGTCAACAAGATTGACCGGGTACGCGTTGATCCCGAGGTGGCAGTTGACAAAGTTCTCGACCTGTTCCTCGAACTCGGCGCCGACGACGACCAATGCGATTTTCCATACCTGTTCGGTAGTGGCATGGGTGGCTACGCCAAGCCCGATATGAAAACCGAGAGCGAGACCATGAAGCCGCTCTTCGATGCGATCCTGCGTCACGTTCCACCTCCGGTAGGGGATCCCGAGAAGCCACTGCAGCTTCAGGTCACCACCTTGGATTACTCCGACTTCTTAGGTCGGATTATGATTGGGCGAATTCACAACGGCACCATCAGGGCCGGCCAGCCAGCCGCTCTGATCCGTGATGACGGCAGCATTAAGCGGGGCCGCATCAGCAAATTGTTGGGCTTCCAGGGTCTGCAGCGTGTAGATATTGCCGAGGCTAGGGCCGGTGATTTAGTGGCAGTGGCCGGTTTTGACGAGGTCAACATCGGCGAGACGATTGCCTGCCCCGATCACCCAGAGGCTCTACCTCTGATTCGGGTGGACGAACCCACCCTGCAAATGACATTTGTCATCAACGATTCCCCCTTTGCCGGTAAAGAAGGCAAGTTTGTGACCAGTCGCCAGGTGCGTGATCGCCTGCAGAAGGAGCTTCTAACTAACGTCGCCCTACGAGTGGAAGACACCGATTCGCCGGATCGCTGGGCCGTAAGCGGCCGAGGTGAATTGCACCTGGGCATCCTGATCGAAACCATGCGCCGTGAAGGCTATGAGTTCCAGGTATCCCAGCCCCAGGTGATCTTCCGCACCATTGATGGCACCCCGTCGGAGCCCTACGAAACTTTGGTGCTTGATGTGCCCGAGGAGTCTGTTGGATCCTGCATCGAGAAGCTTGGCATGCGCAAAGCCGAGATGCAGAACATGGAGAACACTAACGACGGCCGCACCCAGCTGGAGTTTGTGGTTCCTGCCAGGGGCCTGATTGGCTTCCGTGGCGAATTCATCCGCGCTACTAGGGGCGAGGGAATCATGAGCCACTCCTTCCTTGACTACAGGCCCATGCAGGGAGAAATGGACAACCGTCGTAATGGCGTTTTGATTGCATTTGAGGAGGGCACAGCCACCTTCTATGCACTCAAAGGTGCTGAAGATCGCGGCCAGTTCTTCATTACCCCAGGCACCAAGGTTTACAAGGGGATGATCGTCGGTGAACACAATCGTCCGCCAGATCTCGAACTCAACGTTAGTAAGGCCAAGCAGGTAACCAACATCCGCTCCGCCGGCGCCGAGGTGCTTGACACGCTCCAAGCACCTATCCAAATGACCCTGGAGAGGGCCCTTGAATACATTGGACCCGACGAAATGCTCGAGGTCACACCTGAATCAATCCGTCTGCGCAAGCTGGTTTCCAAAAAAGCCGCCAAGCGCTGAACGGTGCCCCTTGATCCAGAGAAGCTGGGCCTAACTGAAGAACAAGACCTGCTGGCTGACCACCGCCTGGCAGAAGCTGTTGCCTTGTTTAACAGCGGGGAATGGTACGCCTGCCATGACTATTTTGAAGCCCTCTGGCATGAAACTGCTGGGGGCATGAGGCCGGTTTTGCAAGGAATTCTGCAAATTGCAGTGGCTGAACTCCACCTGGAACAGGGCAACATTCGCGGCGCCACAATCCTGATGGGTGAGGGAGTTGGCCGCCTTAAAGCTTGTCCACCGGATGCCCTCAATCTTGATCTAGTAGCTCTGAGCAAGTGCGCCATGCAGCGCTTGCAGGCATTGCAGTACCAGAAATCCCTTGAGGGCCTGGAGTTGCCCAAATTGCTCGAGGTACAGTCCTTTAACCGCTATGTAAATTGAATAGACGCATTCACAAGACCCCGCTGTTGGTCCTACACCTTCTGCGTTCATTTCCCCTGCGGCTGGCAGCCGTGCCCCTAACCCTGGCGGCACTGTCACTAGGTCCAGCGGCAATGTTCAAATCAGCGATTGCAGCCCCCGCCATAGTGACCCCCACCAGCGGTCTGGTAACAATTGAATCCGACCTGCAAAAAGCTGACAACAGCACGGGGGTTGTGACCGCAACCGGCAACGTTCGTATCGTCTACGCCGACCAACGGGTGGTGGCCACAGCACGCCAGGCCCAGTACTTCACTCGAGAGGGCAGGGTGGTGCTTAGCGGTGACGTTGATGTAATTCAGGAGACGGGTCACAGCATCAGAGCTGAAAAGCTGGTTTATTTGGTCGAGAGCGAGCGCATCGTTGCTGAGCCCGCAGCCGGTGAACAGGTGATTACCCATTACCAGCTCAATGCGCCTGTGCCAAATCCAGGTCTGCAGCCATGAGCCTGGAGCTTGTCGATGTGGCGCTGGCCATTGGCGGCCGGCTGCTGGTCAACCACGTTTCGCTGCAATTGGAGCCAGGCGAAGTTGTGGGTCTGCTTGGTCCCAACGGGGCCGGCAAAACCACCACCTTTGGCCTGGTGACAGGTCTCTTGCGCCCCGACTCAGGTCAGGTGTCGATGGATGGCATTGCAATCGAGAGCCTGCCCATGCCTCAACGGGCCCGTCTGGGCATTGGCTACCTGCCGCAGGAGCCCAGCGTGTTTCGTCAGCTGACTGCGCGTGACAACCTCAGCCTGGCCTTGCAGGAAAGTGCTACGCCGCATGAGCTGAGGCGCCAGCGCCTCAATGGCCTGATCGAGGATTTTCACCTCACAGAGTTTCAACACCGCAAGGGATATCAGCTGTCCGGCGGAGAGCGGCGGCGCTGCGAGGTTGCGCGGGCATTGGCGGTGGGTATGGAGGGACCTCGCTACCTGCTGCTGGATGAGCCCTTTGCCGGGGTAGACCCGATCGCGGTGTCGGATTTGCAGCAGCTGATCCACCAGCTGAAGGGGCGGGGCATGGGGCTGCTGATTACAGACCACAACGTGCGTGAGACCCTGGCGATTACCGATCGGGCCTACATCCTTTCGGAGGGTTCGATCCTGGCCTCTGGCAGCTCCGAACAGGTGGGTTCAGACCCCTTAGTCCGTCGCCATTACCTAGGAGAATCCTTCCGGCTATGAGTTGGACCCACCGAGCACGCCAGCAGCTGCTGGCCCCATGGCGCCAGTTGCCCCTGCTGGATCGCTGGCTGTTAGCTGAGCTGATCGGCCCACTGATCTTCGGTGTAGCTGCTTTCACCGCAGTATCACTCTCTGTGGGTGCCGTATTTGAGCTGGTGCGCAGGGTGGCGGAGTCGGGGTTGCCCCTCGATGTGGCCGTGCGGGTGCTGCTGCTGGAAATGCCCTCCTTTCTGGTCCTCTCGTTTCCGATGGCCACGCTGATGGCTACCTTGCTGACCTACTCGAAGCTTTCGAGCAACAGTGAACTCACAGCCTTGCGAAGTGTGGGCGTGGCCACTTGGCGAATGGTGCTGCCCGCCGTTGCCATCGCCTTGGTGATGACAACGCTCACATTTACCTTCAACGAGGCCATCGTGCCGCGCACCTTGTTTGAAGCAAAAAACACCCTGAATCGAGCGATTGGCAGGGCTGTGGCTGGCGAGCAAAAGGACAACGTCATGTTTTCAAAATATGGTCAGATAGAGGCGGGCGATGGCAGCTCAGAGCGGGGCCTTACTCACTTTTTCTATGCCCAACGCTTTAACAAAGGAGTGATGGAGCGGGTCACATTGCTTGATCTTTCCCGGCGGGATCAACGGCTGCTGCTCAGTGCCGATCGGGCACGTTGGAGCGAGGCCGATGCCCAGTGGGAATTCCTCGATGGCCATGTCTTTGGGGTCACTGAAGGATCGGAGAGCTCCACCACCTCAGCCGATTTCGACCGCTACCTATATCCCCTTGGTAGCCAGCCCCTGCAGATAGCCAAATTGCCGAAGGATTCCAATTCAATGACGATTGGCCAGGCCCGCACAGCTGAGCGACTGCTCAGGGAGGCAAGTGATTTGCAGGGCGCCCGCAAACTGCGTGTGCGTATCCAGGAAAAATTCGCCTTTCCTGCTGTCTGCCTGGTGTTTGGCTTGATCGGTAGCAGCCTGGGGGTACGTCCCCATTCACGCCGCAGCCGCAGCCAGGGCTTCGGGCTCAGCGTGCTGCTGATCTTTGGCTACTACCTGGTGGCCTTTGTTTTCAGCTCGCTCGGGGTCAAGGGCGCACTAAGCCCTTATTTTTCCGCCTGGCTGCCGGTGGTGATCGGTTTGGGTGGCGGCATGTATCTGTTGCGCCAGGCCAGCCGCTGACAGAGCCGGCCATTCGCCAAACTGACGTCATATCGAGCCAATGCCCGTGCCCGCCTTGTTAAACGATCCGGTGCTTGGCCTAGGTCTGACGGCGTTTGCCCTGCTACTGATTGCCCTGCCGCTGGCCTTTTGGTCCCTGAGCGGTGGCAGATCAAGCACGGCCGTGCGCCTTCTAGTTGCCGGAGCCAATCTCTGCCTGACGGCCCAACTGGTGCTGCGCTGGTGGGATTCTGGCCATTTCCCGATCAGCAACCTCTACGAATCCCTCTGCTTTCTTGCCTGGGGCTGCACCCTCACCCAGCTGCTGGTGGAACGCAGCTGGCCCTCGCCGCTCGTTCCTGCTGCGGCAACCCCCATGGCACTGGGCTGTGTGGCGTTTGCCAGCTTCGCCCTACCTGATCGGCTCCAGGAGGCCTCGCCGTTGGTGCCTGCCTTGCGCTCCAGCTGGCTGGTGATGCACGTCAGCGTGATCATGATCAGCTACGCGGCCCTACTGGTGGGATCCTTGCTTTCATTGGCGGTGCTGTTCACCGACCGGCAAAACACCTTGGAACTACGCAGCAGCTCCATCGGAAGTGGTGGCTATCGCCAGGCCCAACTGGCCACCCCCCAGCTGCAACTGAGCAGCGTGGCGATGCCCGCGGTTGAGCAACTCGATTCGCTCAGCTACCGCACGATCACTGTGGGCTTCCTGCTGCTATCGGTAGGCCTGGTGAGTGGCGCTGTCTGGGCCAACGAAGCTTGGGGCAGCTGGTGGAGTTGGGATCCGAAGGAAACCTGGGCTCTGATCTGCTGGCTGGTCTACGCCGCTTATCTGCATACACGTCTGATCCGTGGCTGGCAGGGCCGTAAACCAGCTCTGGTGGCTGCAGCTGGTTTGGTAGTAATAGTTGTTTGCTACATCGGTGTGAACTTAATGGGCATTGGCCTACACAGCTACGGCTGGTTTTTTGACAGCTGATTCGGGAATCGATAAACCGGAAATACCCAACGCCAAATGTTAGGACTAAAAACAAGCCCAGCGCAAAGGTGCGCTGGGCTTGTGATTTTCCTCAGGCAGCAACAGCCACCGGACGCTTGCTGTTGCGGATCCCAGTGATTGCCTCCGCGTAATCGGGCTGATTAAACACTCCAGAGCCGCTAACTATGGCATTTGCACCAGCTTCAATCACCTTCCAGGCGTTTTCAGCCTTGATGCCGCCATCCACCTCAATCCACGGATCCAAGCCCCGCTCATCGCACATGCGGCGCAGGTCGCGAATCTTTTCAACCTGATTGTCGATGAAGCTCTGGCCACCGAAACCAGGATTGACACTCATGATCAACACCAGATCGCAGAGCTCCAGGCAGTAGTCCAGCGTGTCTAAAGGGGTGCTGGGGTTGAGCACAGCACCAGCGAGCTTGCCAAGATCCTTGATCTGGGCAAGGTTGCGATGCAAGTGGGGACATGCCTCAACCTGAACCGAAATGATGTCGGCGCCAGCCTTGGCGAAATCCGCTACATATCTCTCGGGCTCAACGATCATTAGGTGAACGTCGAGGGTCTTGGTGGTTACGGGCCGCAACGCCTGCACGATTAAGGGTCCAATGGTGATGTTCGGTACAAACCGACCGTCCATCACATCAACGTGGATCCAGTCGGCACCAGCTTGGTCGACAGCACGCACGTCGTCGCCTAGACGGGAGAAATCGGCGGACAGAATGGATGGGGAGATCACCAGGGTTTTGGTGCTCATGCTGGGCCTACCGCTCGGGGGGTTTGGATTGTAGGAACTGGTCTGCAGACAAGACCTGAGAAGCTCCTGGGTTCAATGGCCGCTGGCACTGATACAGTTACGGCCGCTTCATGTTCGAAAGGCCAGGCAGCATCAGGATTCTGACCCCGTGTCCCGCCCGGCCGACGCCATTACTGAAGCCCATTCCCCTGCCGGATCACCGTGGATCGCACCCTCATCCAG